>Ga0123357_10009993_pt1 | contig 12024 bp, 5 predicted proteins | sample TergutEmb28metaG_FD_89873 | JGI IMG/M metagenome (GOLD analysis project Ga0123357, IMG submission 89873) | Embiratermes neotenicus P4 segment gut microbial communities from Petit-Saut dam, French Guiana - Emb289 P4 | ecosystem: Host-associated > Arthropoda: Insects > Digestive system > Gut ...
CAGAGTCCTTCTTGAGAAGCTAACTGGTTTGCAGCTAGTCAAGAAATTCCCCGCATTTCACGGAACCCGAAGGTTCATCACCGCACTCACAAGCGTCCGCCACCTGTCTCTATCCTGGACCAGTCCAATCCAGTCCATATACCCACATCCCACCTACTATCCATACCTAAATGACAAAATTTAAATTAATGCAGCAAACCTATTCTTACATATCACGAAGAATGATCACTTTTCTGTTATTATCTCTATGAAGCTCAGTTCAAAGACTAACATTAACCCGAATTATATTTTCAAGATTCAGATCATACACGTTTCATCCCCGTTTGTTGTAAGACCCTCAAAAACACACACACACACACACACACACACACACACACATACAAATGCACTGTGTGGGTAGAACACAGAACTGTGTGAAGTTGTTAAACCTGGTGATGCAATACATATGTTACACACTGGGCTTTAAAATGCTGACAGTCACGTCGCATCTCACAGTGAACACCCACAGTGTCCATCAAAAACACACATATATCAAGGCCCTTTAGTGAAGTTATTGTTGTTTATTGACAGAATATGCAAAACGCGTAAAAATCGGCACAACTCAGGACTTTTTAATATTAAAACAGGTGGTACGTACACTTACCACCGTGTATTAAAGGCCTAAACACTGCAAAATAGTTGGTTATCACGTCCAGCGGCGGCGCTGTTGTCATTGAAGATCTTAAGACAAGCGTAGAATGAGATGAGTACACAGTAACGACCGACAATAAGGTGAGACACTGAAAGGAGAAGGTTATGGTCTATTTCATGGTATTAAGCTGGCAGCCGCACAGACAAAACGAGCCAGGTCTAAACGGCAGTTGCGATAAACCCAAGGGATGGGAATGAGAACTAATTCCTCTGCTACTATATCAGACACGTCTAAATGGCTGCCGTTTAAATTACTTCGTTGGCCTGCAAAACTGGGAACCGATAGGTTGTCCCAAAACGTCGGTAACCAACTACCAACCTTACGTGGCGCTACACCCAGAAAAGCGAAGACCTCAAGTTCATAGCAGCGGAAACCTGCAATCTCACATAGCTCTCAGCGACATACAAAAGACGAATTGGCAACGACCACGAGATATGGCATTTTTACTTGTTATTACAGCGTACCTAAGGAATGTTATGTTTTGCTGATCGTGCATCCTGGTACAACTCTGGGCAAATGACCAACCTGATGTACAATTACGTTATATAATAGTTTATTATTATAATTCTTTACATGTTTCGAGCAACTCTATGCTCATCATCAGGAGGTCAAATTGTATTAATACAGCATCTGGTATAGTGTTCTCTGATAAGTGACCGTCCGGTGTGCACCTGCACACCGGACGGTCATTTACAGAGAGTACTATACCAGATATGGGCCGAGTAGCTCAGTCGGTATAGCGACTGACTACAGGATAGACGGTCCGGGATCGAATCCCGGTGGGGACGAGATTTTCCGCCCGTCCAGACCGGCCCTGAGGCCCACCCAGCCTCCTGTAAAATGGGTACCGGGTCTTTCCCGGGGGTAAAGTGCTGCCGGAACGTGTTGCTGACCACTCACCCCCTTCTAGTGCCGCGGTCATGGAAGGGTAGAGCTATACCTTTACCCATCCTCTGGGCCACACCGGGCCTGTAATGGGATCACTTTACCTTTTCTATACCAGATGCTGTATCAATACAATTTGACCTCCTGATGATGAGCAAAGAGTAGCTCGAAACATGTAGAAGAGCATAATAATAAACGTATTATATAACGTAATTGTGCATCAAGTTGGTCGTTTATCCAGAAATGTACCTAAAAGAGTTATGTAAATGTGACAATACAAGGTAGGGAATTTAATGACACAATTTTGTGACAGTACAGAATGTCTTCTGGTAAAATTGAAGCTTTGGCAAACGCGAATAAAAGTAAAAATTTGGTGCATTTTGAAACACGCAACGAATTTCATTTACATTCGTCAAACAAGTTAAATTGTCAATTGCAAAGTACTGAATTGCTGCGAACCGACATTTAAACCCGATTTCAGTGATGCAAATTTAGGGAAATGAAATTGTCACGCTAAGTGCGCCGTATAGTTTTAATTCGATAGAGCGGACGAATATGCACAAAGTGCACTGACACAATTCTAATGTGATTCAGTTCTGAAGCAAAAATACAGTAACTGCTGATTACCAGGTTTCATACTTACATACATGCCAATAGATTTCCAAAGTCATAAAATTTGCTTACCAAATATGTGCGATATTTGATGGCACATATTTGTGTGAACAATTGTTTTCACTCACGAAAAGAAACAACAGCTCCAAAAAGCCAGGACTAACAGACAAACATTTGCCATCATTGATTGCAGTGGCAACAATGAGCAGTTTAAAACTGACATTACTAACACACGCGTGAATTTAAAATAAAATCATATCTCTGGAAAATGTCCCGATAGATGTGAGACATCAGAGTAGTACACGACCGGATAATCTAATTTAGACTCTTAGACGTAAGGCAAAACCTAACAAAATAGTATTATTTTATATAAGAAACCGGTAGCATGGTATCTTTAGGATAGTAACCTTTCTATTTGTTTTTAAAATTTTGCAGCCAAACGTCGAATTTCTTAACTCACTGCTGCCCGCAAGCAAACATCAGTTTCAGCGACCAGAACTAAGATATAAAACCTTACCCCCACCCCGAATCGCTCACTAAATCAACGTAACACATACAACAGCGCAGTTATCAACAATTAACGACACAGAACAATGTTCCTTGTACGTTATATAAATTGGGGCACGATAATATCTGGTCTAAAACCTTATGGAGGATTTGTGACATTCGACACTTCTACTAGGGTTTAGCGGACTGCTGGACCTCTACCGCGGCGGATGATTTGCATACCCACGTCAGAGCGTAGACCCCTACACAAACACCTCGCTGACACAAACAGGGTAAGCCATGTCAAGTACGGCCGGTTCAAAATTAAGCCAGCACATATCCTAAAGCTTTAAAAGAGTAGCTAATATACATACAGTCAGCTTTAAAAATAACAATGTTATGCATTTTGTAACAGACACGCTTAATGTGGTTTTTGAGGTAGAATATTAATTTTTACGTAGCCTACTATTTACATGAATATTAAGTTCGAATGAATAAATTAGTCTTCTTCATTTTGTAACAAATATTCATCACGTCATTTCGTGTCAAGTTCCTGACGTTCTTTCCCTTTCTCTTCCGCACTTGCATCACTGTTGTCCCTGTTGCCTTCTGCTACACTCCTGTTGCCAAACTGACTCCAAATAACGCAATCCATCTAGAAATGCGACGTGAAGTGACTCTCACGAGGAGAGAACAGACATTTGTGTCAAAAGATTTACCAATATCCGTTAAGCTGGGATTTCACGATCAGAGTCAGTAGCAGAGGCATCCGGACGACGTCAACATACGGCTTTTTCCCCCCGGACATGTTCTCTTTTCAGGACACAAAATTCACGCCTGGGAAGATTTTATAAGGGCAAACGTGTTCGGGTTTTTGACAAGGATCTTGCCACTAAGGGAAATAATAATTACGATTCATTAAGGCTGACGAGCGAAAAACTGTACTTCATAGGATACACACATGCGAATTAGAGAACTTCTTCTTAGTACGGTTCTACAACTCTTAGTGTAGAGTTTTGGCCTTCCCAACCAATTCCTTCCATCTTCTTCTATCCTGGACAAGAGTCTTCCAATTTGGCACTTTTAACCTCTGTATATCTTTTTTAACATCATCCTCCCAGCGTATTTTTGCTCCCCCCATTGGCCTCTTTGAAATGGCTTTCCAGACGTGTATTGCTTTGTCCATTCTTGTTTCTTGCATTCTTTCAATATGACCATATGGAATTAGAAAACTATAATTCGCATACTCCGTAGCTAAATGTAATTAAATCTTGCTATTTCGCTTCTTTAGTCCATCCTGACTGGCGTTCTCCAGCAGTATCATTACGCATCCTCCTCATCTTCGAATGTCCTCCAGTCCCTTCAGCACTCGTACTGCAGTAAAAAACAGTGCACGGTGAGGAGTTGTGTGGTTTAGGTAATGTCGATAATAGAATTGCTGGGAAGAAGGAGTAATTCAAAGTCCCGCGACAATTTCACATGGCTGTTTAATAAGTACTAATGTACATGTCATCTTATTTCAACCTTATGCTAAGTATTCGTTGTTATTCCCTGAAAAACAAACACTCTTGTTTGCACATCCCGGTATGAAGAATACAGCCGTCGAGTTCGATCGAACACTTTAGTGCCGCTCTTCTACTATGTTTGTTTTGCTGGGAAAAGCACATGGGCGGGGTCGGAGTCGGGGTCATTTGTTGCCTTAACTCTGAAGTTTCTGTTCCTTACAAAGTGTGGACCAGCTATCAACGCTAATTGTATGCTGTGATGAGAGAACGCTTTGAGAATCCCGAATAAGTCTGCCGCTTATTAGCTTTAGTTTTTGCTGTATGGAATTTTAATTCATTCTGACTGTGATCTGCCGATGTTCGTTCCCTACAACTGCCACAGCGTAAATGCAAATTTATGGATAAGGGTAAACAAATATTGGTGTTTTCGGAATGGCCGTAACGAATTCGATGCTGAACATACAGCTTGTCTAGCAAGAACATTAGTATTAGTTGCTAACAAATGATTATGGACTTGCAGACACATGTAGAATCAGCAAAACACAAAAAGAATACTCAAAGTGAAATCAGTTCTTCAATGACAACAGCGTACGCCTTGCAACAGGCTCATGAATGAAGACGAACTTTTGTCTTTCATTGTGGCAAAGCAGCACAACAGTTACAAAGCAGCGGACTGCACCAGCGGTCAAATGAACTTTTTCCAGGGCCAAGCTCAGTCTGGAAACTTTCAAGTGCGCACACAGAAACCGAGACAATTTAGAGATGAAGTCGCGTATGAGAATCCATGAAAGATATCCCTTTTTCTTTTTTAAGTGCTGCTGATGCAAGTGACCATTTCACTAAAAAGATTTTTCCAATAGGGATTCAATATTCTGCGTGTAAAAAAGATGGACTGCAAACTAAAATAACAGACACCAAATGAAAGAAGTGAAACACCACACACCATAGCAAAATATCTTTATGGGACACTTAATGGGACTGACACTGTTGGAAAGTGCATGACATTTCCGGGTAATAATTGTAAAATACTGTTGACGAGCGTAGCATGCCTCTTCACGCATAGTGCCTTTGTTAAGTTGAAGAATTCAACAAAGAGATCTAAACTGGTCAGAGTTCTGCAGTTCATATCTTAAATCATTCTTTGCAACATGGGATGGAATATTTACGTCTGATATGCAGTCCACTGTCTAGAGAGTTTGTAACCGCTAGTACCTTTCTGCACACACTGGAAGAACTGAATCGCTGAAGACTATCGCAGTTTCTTGGACACTGAATATAAACTTATGTTGCATCACTGTGAGATAAGATGGCTGTTGTTTTGTCCAACACGAACAATTGCTACAAATGTCTCCAGCACTGAAGTCTTCTTTCCTCTCTCAACCAAGACCTGCTGTTGTAATTAGAAGATTTTTAAACCAGTTTCAATAAAATATGTTCGTGGTACATTCACTCTTTCATGAGCACTTTTCACGTAAGCGCAGGGCTACGGCAGAGGAAAGGAACATCTATAATTGAAATGCATTCAGTTCTCGCACTGTACAAACATCAAATGTAAAAGGACTGCTTCAACAATAGGATGTCACAGATGATTGAAGACGGCTGTGCAACGGAGTGAAATAGTTGTGTCAGCGCAGTGAAGAACTTTAAACTCCAAGTTTAGACTAATTAAATATGCGGATGAAACAGTATGATGATTTGTAGGCTTGTCATTTTTTAAGTGGTGAAAATCGTGGGCGATTTTCAGCATGTGCTTCAGTGTGTAATCTCAAACGTCTTTGTATTCAAGACAAAAAGTGCTTTGCTGATTTTATCACCTTTCAATATATGTAACAGGCAAAGAAAAAAATTCAGAGTTCTCCTTTCTCTTATCCTACGAAAAAATGGGCAGTAGATAATAGTAAGATACTAGCGCTGCCAACCACCCTGAACTACTGAATTTGGCCCCATCATTTTGCCATTCCTGCATATAATGTGAATGTGGATCAGCCAGTTTCTTTTTCCAATGCAGAGTCAATGGATGAAAGAGAGTACAAGACAGTCTGCAGAATCAAAAACAGGAATTCCAACTGTCCAATTTAGTTGTAAGAATGTATCCTGTGAACAATTTTATACCCATACCAGTGGTATACCTGCACTTTAGAAGAAAATCGTTTCAGCAGAAAAATATTTGTTGCAGAAATCACATTAAACAAAATGTTATGTGAAGAGTGTCCTACATGCAGAATTATCAGGGTTATTTTAAAGCAAATAACCAATTAATGAAATATGTTTTCTCTTTTGACGAGAAAAATGTTAATCTGGCCTCCAGTGCTGTTATTTTTGTTCCACCATCTGTTTTTTAGACAAGAGGTCCTCAACTCTTCGCATATATATTTACGTCCCTTGTTTCCAAATTTATTATACATTCGTAACTTGATATAAACAGTAAAAGTTATGTTTATTTATTAAACAATTTTTTTATTTCATCTCTTTCCACTCAAAGTCTAGGAGTGTGACGCATTACAGCCGAATTCCATGTGATAACTTCATATTCTGTAACACAAATAGGAGCTTAATTCCATGATATGTTCAAATAAATATTTGTATGGCAATTCTATTGTATCAGTCTGTACACCAGTAGTTACAAATATTCGTTGAGCCACAGACAATATGGAAAGAATTAAATCCGTATCGATTTCCAAGCCAAGTTATGTTTTGCAGCGTGTATTTTTCTCCAGAGCGTGAAAAATAAAATAGTATAAATATTAATTCAAGAAATGTTGAAATTCGTAGTTTCATTTTTAGTTTGTTATCTTCTGGGCAATACAAGGAGGAACTACGTATCTACGATCCGTTGGCACCAATATGTCACACCAGACGGCGACATAACCTACAGTACAACAATATGAAACTTCACAGCCGTGAGAACTTCGCACCCTGTATGCACATAGAATTGCTTGTAAGTATTTATATTTCTAATTTATTGACCAACAAACTACCGCGCAAAGCACGGGTTGCTCACCATTGGTCTGCAACAGAAATAACCTCTAACCGTAATCCATATGATCCGAAAGACAAATTAAATTACACGAACATTTGAGCCCGTCAGTTCCTGAAGTTCTCTTGGGAAACGACGTGCAATCTCCGGTTCTTCCTTCGCCGTCTCGAGTACGCGGCTCTTGTCAGCAGTGTGAAGTGTTGTGTCACATGACGCCATCTTCACATTTCAGCTCCTCCACCAGCGTGTATTTTCTATCGTTTATATCCTCGGTGGACCGAAAGCAGCATACATTCTGTTCGTACCGGACAATCTCATAAACAAGCCTGTAAGACTGCATCTAATTTTAGGGTGTAACCGAAGGACAAGCATGTCGACATTTTCTATAATAGAAAGCTTTGTTTGAGCTGCTGTCCTTTCTAACAAACAATTTTTACCTTTCTTTTACACTTCCAAGTTAACAAAAAATGTGTTAGTCTTGATAAGTCAGGTTGTGGCTTCAGCACGTCCTAAGCTATTTAAGATGAACACTGGGTTAGGAATACAATTTTAAAAATAAATTCCAAGAATAAAGTACGAATCTTAAAAGGCACAAACACAATACAGACATTTGTAGTGGGATCCAGGTGTTGCTTCTCGTATAATATTGAAAGGTTTTTAACTCCGTAACTCGAAAGTACATTGAAGTTCTAAGTCACAAATGCGGCTCCAACTGATGAAGGAATATGTAAGAACATGTTGGCTCGTAGGAGAATTAGCGGAAGTGCTAATGGTAACAAGAAATCGAAATAAGTTGCCCTGGACAAGATTCCGAACTCTGACGGTAGGAATATGACGTCTAAGACACACGTCCTAACTTCGGAATGCCGCACATCTTCAATCATTCAAACACTTCGGCTCACCTCATATTATCGGTTAGCGAAAACAGAGTATGAGTCAAAATCACTACACACAGCTTAGAAGATGAGTCACTACATCAACAGGAGCACATTGCTCATACTTAAGTTACAATAAGTGTTGTTGCAACATAAGTAAGTGTAATTAAATGTTTATAGAATGAGTCGGTTGGTGGGCCGGGATAGCGTTTTCGGTATAGCGACTCGCTACGGGTTGGAGGGTCCGGGGATCAAATCGTGGTGTAGGCGAGATTTTCCGCACCAATCCAAACCGGCCCTGGGGCCCACCCAGCCACCTATACAATGAGAACCGCGTCATTCCGGAGGTTAAAGCGGCCGTGGCGTGGTGTTAACCACCACCGCATCTAGCGCCGAAGCTAACAACGAAGTAGAACTATACCCTTGAAGCCTTCATGGCTTCTTAGAGGGCAAACTGTTACTTTACTCTTTTTTCTTGTGATTTATGGTGGTCACACAATGTTGTTAGGGTAGTGAGTACAGCGGTTAGTGCATGGCTTTAACCACCAACCTACATCTAGAGCCGAGTTTAAAGAAAGAGTAGAGATGCTCCCCCTTTGAGCCGTCACGGTCTGTTCTAGGGTGAGCTTTACCTTTTAAAGAGGCGGATGCAACATTAACACAAAGCTGCAACCTGAAAGATTTCCGTTTGATAATACAATGCCGTGTATCATGAATACAACATGCATAGGTACTTTCAAATTAACCCTGTATAATGAGCTCTTAAGCCTACAAAGGGAAGGTAGCACTGACGCAAGGGGCATTCAGCACACAGCACGGGACCACGACAGAACGGACAGGTGGCGCGTACAGATAACAGGTGGCCGAGACACTGACTGAACACGGGAAAAAACAAATGAAAATAGTTTATTCCTCTGTTTTCTTTGCGGGAGACCGTTATCGCTAAGGACACGAAAGTTGTTACTTCTCCGTCTTTTAACCAGCAAACAATAAAGTCACATGCCAGCTGAGTTGTCATCGACGTGAATATTTAATCGATTATAGCAGGCACCAGGATCGTCAGGGAATTACAACCTCTTCAGTAGAAGGCGTCATCTTCAGGTCTGCACCCGAACACAAAATAAGGGACTGCAAGTACGAAGTCATATCTGCACAGGATGACATGGGACACTGTCCAACAAAAGTTCTGGACGGATTTCTTCCGAAGTTGGTATGAAAGTCGTTGTAATGAGATCCGCGATATTCTGGGATTTTACGCGGCCTAGAATGGCAGTTTCTTGTCGACATTTTGGGACAATCTATCGGTCCCATCTTCAAGGGTCAAGCCAGTCCTAAAACGTCGGTACAGAGCTGCCAACCTGCGCCGATTTACATCCCATTGAAGACGTCGAGCGATGGTTATTTCGAAAATCACACGAAAAAAAACACTGTGTGATAAAAATATGAGTTTTATTCATGTTGCAGCGGGTGGTACGTATAGTTTCTGCTAAGGTTTGTTAGGTCAAAAATTTAAAGACCAAGATGCACCAAGTAATAAATAAACCCTACATGCAACAAACAACCATCGACCTGTTTGTGAAACATCCTGTCTCTGCCATTTCCGTTACGGTAACAAACAAAAACTACGACTGTTGACTAATTTCAATAAATAACAATGGATTCTGCAGCAGTTTCCAGTGAATATGCGAAGACAAGGCTACCTCACAGACTCGATCAATCCCGGATATAACAATCAGTCATTTTTTTTCAGAAGGCACTTGCAAGGAACAAGAGCGCATGGCATTCGATGGGATTAAGGTACAAACGCGGTACATGCAGTAACATATGAACTGATGTCGTGTTTCTGTGAGAAGTCAACATAAACATCAACGCAAGTTTTAAAAGTCGGGACGAAGCACTTCACAAACACTGTGTTCTCTAAGTGGAATAGATTTTTGTTTGTTTTTGGCGCGAACCACCAACCCCCCCTTCCCGATGGGCAAGGCCTCCTCATTCACAAAGTTTCTAGATCACATACAACGACGCACCACAGTCGGTAAGACTCCTCAGAACGAGTGATCAGCTCGTCGCAGAGACCTCTACCTGACAACACACAAGACTCACAACAGACAAACATCCGTGCCCCGGTGGGATTCAAACCCACAATCTCAGCAGGCGAGCGGCCGCAGACCTATACCTAAGACCGCGCGGTTACTGGGATCGGCCGAGTAGATCTTGCCATGGAGATATTATAAGCACGCAACCATTAACGTGAGTCTGAAACTTCAATCCACCAAAATTCTGTGTCATTTCATGTTTCCTACATAAGAGGCCTATGCCAAGTCTATCTCGTTACTCTGTTATTGTACCAACACCCCTATTCTCAGTGATAAGAAACGCGGCCTAATGAGCTTGAGAGAGTCCTGGGAAACGTGCGTCCTCAACACAGACCACAGAATGCCTCACGACTGCGACCAGTGTCAACATCTCATCCAAATGCATCCCTTGTACTCAAGCAGCGTTCAGTGTGGTTGCTTTCCTTTATGAGACTAATTATGTCGGAGTGTTGAGCATCTGTTGCGCTGTGGTGTATAAAACGGATAGCGCAAGGAAAATTGTGGGTGCTATTGGCAATTAATGAAGGTAAGAGACACTTCCAGGTGATATATGGCATCGCGTACAGTAGGCACTAAGTGATCACCACGAGTGTCCGAGGTTTTCTCACAGACGTGCAGTAGTGCAGAATATCACATGCTTTGAGTACGCACTTGGATTTGCGCAAATTTAAAAGAAAAGGCCTTAGTAATATACGGGCCACAATCAGTGCTACTTTTACAAAACATTTACTTATTTCATATTACATGACATGATAAATAAAATATACGTAATATATACAATGTGCGGGGTGCAGCGAAACTCATTGGACACTCGACGTTTAAAACACGTTACATCTAGCGGAAAGTGACTTCAGCGCTATCCTGTGTGTTACATATATTCCATACACTTTAATATTCTAGTTTTAAATTTTTCTATGTGCTGAGCCTGAGGAGAAAGCCACGCTTTACCCACACTCGTTACAGCTGTTCCTAAGCTTGTAATTTTATTACATTCATGCAGTTTCCACTGCTGGTTTTATCCTACTTCTGCTTACTATTTTCATAAAAAGTATTAATGGACTGATGATTTTTAATCCCGCACTACGCCTTCCTGCAGTACAGGAGTTGGTGCGTCATGTCGATCAGTTCATCTCCCAACGGAGGACTCCACTTAGGTGTGCAGGAAATTGTTTTCCCAGAACAAGGAAGAACAAGAAACTGAGTAACATCATACGACTGTATATAAATAAGGCCGATGTCTCACCAGACCAAAGACCATCTCCTTATGCCAGAAGCAATGAGTCTCCTGCAGGTGGTCAAGATCCTCCTAAAGCAGAATCTTCATGGGACACTGTCCATGATAAGCATAACGTTTAGGAGGCTAATTTTTCTTAGATCTTTAGGTTAGAATCCGAAATCACTTGCGCAATATTCAGCTGGGGTTACACGTAAGAGTAATGTTCTCGACAGCCATTCTCAATTACTCTCGACAGTTATTCTCAGTTACTCTCAACAGTCATTCTGAGTCACTCTCAGACATTTTCGACAGTCATTCTCAATTACTCTCGACATTCATTCTCAATTAGTCTCGACAGCCATTATCAGTTATTCTCGACAGTAATTCTCAGTTACTCTCGACAGAAATTCTCAGTTATTCTCGACAGTCACTCTCAGTTACTTTCGACAGGCATTCTCAGTTACTCTCGACAGTCATTCTCAGTTACTCTCGACAGTATTTCTCAGTTACTCTCGACATTAATTCTCACTTAATCTCGACAGTCATTCTCAGTCACTCTCTATAAATAATTCTCAGTTACTCTCGACAGTAATTCTCAGTTACTCTGGAAAGTCATTCACAGTTATTCTCGATAGTCATTCTCAGTTACTCTCGAAAGTCATTTTCAGTTATTCTCGAAAG
>Ga0123357_10009994_pt1 | contig 12024 bp, 13 predicted proteins | sample TergutEmb28metaG_FD_89873 | JGI IMG/M metagenome (GOLD analysis project Ga0123357, IMG submission 89873) | Embiratermes neotenicus P4 segment gut microbial communities from Petit-Saut dam, French Guiana - Emb289 P4 | ecosystem: Host-associated > Arthropoda: Insects > Digestive system > Gut ...
TTGGGTAATTCCCCGGCGTCTGAGTTCTAATTGCCGATGTTTCGGAACTCACTATCGGTTCCATCTTCATAGGCAGGTGAATGAAGTACTTCATTCACCTGCCTATGAAGATGGAACCGATAGCGAGTTCGGAAACGTCGGCAATTAGAACTCAGACGCCTGGGAATTACCCAAAAAGGAACAATTTACATTTAGAACACGGCAAAAGCCTAAAAACAAGAAGGATACAGGTTGTCTATTGTCTAATGATGCACCAAACACAAAGGAAAATAATTAAGTTAAAAGTAAAGAGCCAGTAGTTTTCATAAAGCTTTTGAAGCAGTACTGGGAAAGTAGTGGTGTTAGGGTTACTTAAACTTCTTTTGAGAAATGTATGATCACTGAGTCAGAATAGTGTACCTGTAAATATAGTCATGTTGATGACAACACTGTATGAAACTTAATGTAACTAGAATTGGTTTGCTAGTTGTGTGTTCAGGAGGTCCATGAAATGACAGACATTTTCATTAATATTCAAAAAGATATGATGGGAAGAGTGAATACATTGTACTCCCTAGCAGTAAAAGATTCTTCACAAGGGTACATCTTACAATAACGTGTCCTGATATAAGATTACTCATACATTATAATAGTGTTATGAAAGTACATTCCTACTGACCCAAGAAAGCAAAATGTCCTACTAAACTCAAAATACAGTAGGGTCTTGTTTTGTGACGCTTTGTTTTACAATGATTCACTTTTACGACCCTCAATGAGTCAGAACGAGCACTCCTGACTTGTGGTGCATCACTGTCGCAACTGAAGGGTACTTTCTGTACTTAGTGCACTTATAGCTCTTTTCCGGTGTGCATGTGTTTCTTTTTTTATTTTAGTGCAGTTCTTTTAAGTTGACTGTGATTTTAACCACCCATGACATCCATCAAAAAGACAGAAGAGAAGAAAAAATCAAAACAGTTGATGTTACATTCTTTCTTGATGTCTTCTGAACCACGGCCTGGGCCTTCTTCAACAAAATAAAAAGTGTTTTCATTGATTTTTTTCAATTATCTGTGTAATTTTCTATATACCTAATTCAATAAATTAAAATTGTATGGCATAATGTAAAGAAATGTTGTAAATTATAAAATTGTGTGACTAATTTGTTTGGCCCATGAACCTATCTCAATTTAAACCATTTAAAGAGTACCCGTTTTATGACGATTCAATTTAGAACCAAATATTCGAGAACGTAACCCAGTCATAAAACGAGACCCTACTGTATTCTCACACAAGCCTTGCATATACCTACCAGATCACATTACGCATTAAACCACATGGTTGTCTAGGTATAAGACAGAACCAGAGTGCTTTTATTATAGACTAGGAACCCATATGTTATGGTTTTCAAGTTAGATCCTTGACTATCCATTCATACTTACTCTCATGGAAATCAAGGATAGCCAGTGTAACTGCATCGGCCCATGGGGAACCTTTCTGCAAGCCAATCCCATAACCTGAGCGTCCAAATAATTCACCTGCTGTCACCAGTTCACAGTCTTGTGCTGCCTCAAACTCCAGACGAGAACTGTCCCATATGAAGGCCATGAGTTTACTGTGTCAACAAAATATGATTGTGTATTATGAATTGAAGGAGTGGCATTGAATATACACTGCCATTTTTAATATTTTAAGCAGTCTTAAAGTGGAATTTAAGAATTTTTCTTACGTTTCTAGAAATGTCTAGAATTATGTGAATCAGTTAATTGTGTTACTTTTCACATACAGTTTATTCAAAACAGGTGTAAATATATATATGTGTGTGTGTGTGTGTGTGTGTGTGAAGACTGGTTCAGATTATTTCATACCAGTTCTAAATGTGTGAAGACCACTGGGCTAAGTGTGCTGTTACACTACTAAATTGCAATGTGTAGGTTATATGTCATTATTATGAAAAAGTAACACAAATTCCCATTCTTCATTCCAGTGTTTCTTAAGTAAAGTGAGCTGAAATAATGAACTTATTACTTGTTATACCACAGGGCTATAATAAACTCCTACTTAATGATTGGTTCTATGTATATGATCCTTCTTTGTTGATTAATATAAACAATAACAGAGCAATTTAAACCCTTTTACACATGGCATTCAGTGCAAATTAAGAAACAAACACTAACTTATTATTTTCTATAACGTATATTAAAAAAAATGTGACACACCTGTAGGTGGGCTGATCATTTAATTCCAGGACTGATTTTTTCCCCGGGAAAATATAATACATAGCGAAGTGGTACCAGAGTGGGACACATGTCAACTCTTTGCAAGTGTATGTGCAAAACCGGAGGTCAGTATCTCCCCGCATTCGCTCAGTGGAAGTCCTTCGGTGAACGTCTACCTGCAGTGTGTGTCTCACCTCACGATGGAGGTGAAAGTGCAGCAGCACGTGTGCATCGATTTCTGTTTCCGTCTGGGGAAAGAAAACTAGTGCTGAAACGTACAAAATGCTGCAAGTAGCTTTTGGAGAGTCCTGCCTAAGTCGATCGCAGACATTTGAAAGGTATTCCCATTTTGAAACTGGATGCTGATCCTTTGAAGATGACCCCCGCCCAGGAAGGCCGTCCACCTCCCACATCGAAGAGAGTATGGCACGTATGTGAGAAATCATTCGCGCTGACTGACGTCTGACTATCAGAGCGGTTGCAGAGGAAGTTAGAACAGCATTCGATATGTGCCAGAAAATTCTAACTGACGATTTGCAAATGAGACGTGTGACAGCAAAATTTGTGCCCCGTCTCCTGACGGTGGAGCAGAAGGACAATCGCGTGTCAGTTTGCACTGACCTCCGTAAGTGAGCCCAAAATGATCCCAACCTCATGTCCTTGGTAATCACTAGTGACGAATGCTGGGTTTACAGGTATGATCCGGAAACAAAGCAAATGTCCTCCCAGTGGATCACAGCATCATCTCCTTGACCAAAAAAAGCACAGCAGGTGAAGTCCAATGTCAAGACCATGTTCATTGCGTTCTTTGATATTGACAGACTGGTTCATCATGAGTACATCACTAGAGGACAGACGGTAAATAAGGAATTCTACAAAACAGTCCTGCAGCGCCTCCATGACGCTGTGCGCAGACATTGCCCTGAGAAGTGGCGCTCCGGCAATTGGATCCTGCACCATGACAATGCCCCTGCCCACAGGGCTGTCACCACAAATGAATTTCTACTATTACAAAGAGTGACTACCAGAGGTTCTTTCATCAGTGGCAGGAACGCTGGAATAAGTGCATACAAGCACAAGGACACTACTTCAAAGGAGACAAGACCAACTAGCCATTTAGTCTACTCATTCACTCACAAAAGAATCAGTCCCACAATTAAATGATCAGCCCACATATTTTTAAGTATGTCATTTAAAGACACTGTCAATTGCTAAGATTTTAAAGAGTTGTTGGTACATTAAAGTGAGTATGAAACATTAATGAAATGATGCTGACAGGGTAAAACCAAAGTACTCAGAGAAAAGACTGTACCAGTGCAATTTTGTCCAATGAACTGGCCTGGACTGCAACTGGGACTCCACAGCGAAAGGCTGGTGACTAACCACCTCAGGCATGGTGCACCTTATGTTATTTTTTTTTCTCACCATAATACCTGATAGTTACAAGTCTTTAAATACCACGCTGATCAGTTTATGCTTTAAAATGTATATATCTGCTGAGTGACAAACCAGGGATGGACACAGATTCTTTAAGCAATATACCTTTCATGTTCTCCTGGTAACAACCAGGGAGACATGAGACTGAAGGATTCTGTGCACGTGCGTGCGTGCGTGCGCATGCATGCGTATCAAAGGAACCCAAATAATGCTAATGAACTGATGTTTCTTTATCAAATGTATTTAGTAGTAACTTAAAGTGGAATTCCAAAGGTCATACATTGTTTCATATACCACCCTCATGGTTTATTGTATGTATCTGTGAGTAGTCATAGATAATTTATGCTATTTGCATATTAGGATAGTGAGTTATGCATGAAATTTTACATGGCCAAAATTGGGATGCTTCAAGAGAATAGTGAGTTTCACTTTTCTATAAGTAACAACACATCAAAATTATGGTAAATAAATGTGGATAGGATGTGTACTTACATGGTAACAAAATTCTGAAGAGAGGTATGTTTTGACATTTAAGATATCATTAACATAGATGTAAGGCAAAAGAAGGGCATGTCTAGAAGTCATTAGGAGAGAGGAACTAGTTTATAAGGAATGCTGAAGAAAATGTCCTTGGGATGTATAAAATAAAGATTAAGCTACCCTTGTTTAACATCTCGTATAGCTTCTTCAGCAGTGTCATAATTGTTAGCCTCCATGGTGCGGTACATGTTAGACAGTTCCACTTGTCGTCGGAAGTACATGTCCACTGCAGAATTTTTTACTGTGGCACAAGTCAGATTTTCCATTGTGTTTCTCAACTATTAAAAAAAACAGCCATTATTCATGTAGTCTGTATTATGCACTATTAATCTGATCAATTTGTTAGATTCAAGAAATGTTGCACAAAATTCCTAGTACAGAAATTAATGAATACTGTTGCAAGTACAGAAATAGCTAATTCATAACAGTCATGGAAATATAATAAAGAATAACAGTGAAAGTAAAACATGAACATAAGACTGCTACTAGAAAAATGTATAATAAAGTATTAAAGAAGTGTAGAGTGAGGTCAAAGATTAGTCTAACTCTGTACAACAGAACTGTATGTCACACTCACATGTGAGTGTTTGAACACACGTGCATTACTGTGCAGACATAAACACACTGTCTTAACCTCTGAGTTCAGTCACTTTTAAGCTACGTGCTTTCTGACTTTAGATTCACAGTCCAATATGTCTGCCATACCTGGAAACACAGCAGGAAATCATAACCTTTCAGTACTACAGGTTCCTTTTTTTATCTGACAACTCTTATTTGTCAATTCTTGCTGCTGCTTTGCTGCATGTTTTGGTGACTGAGTGAGTGGGCTGCATTAATGTGATAAACAAGCCAACAGAAATTTGTAACTAATAGCTGTCAAATACAATAGTGATCCTATATTGCCACATAGCTGTAAGTGACTTCAAGTGATTCAGAATGAGAATTTCAGACGAGATTTAGAATTTTGTGAACAGGCTAAGTCACGTGGTTTAAATGCAGGTGAGAACCATATATTCCAACAGTAGAATATGGCCAGTATCACTATGTCTGGCCAGAAATTTGATCTGAATACAGTATAGATTAGATTTTGTGTAATTAGGTAAATAAAATGTACTCTAATGTGCAGTATTACATGTAGCCTTTGGTTTGCGATGATTCACAATAACAACAATTTTGAAACCAGAAGGCCAAAAATATAAAAAAACTATAAAAATTTAAAAAATGCCCAACTATAAATACCAAATGGGATGTAAAGAAACAGCACAGACAATCAGAGATGAGAGCTATCCCCACTTACCATCTAAGCCATTCAGGGTTGAAGTTGATTAAATTACTAAAATAAGAGCCGCCATGCCTAGTAAGGAAAGTGCAGTGACACCGCGTGCTGTCAAGGGCACTAAACATAGCCATATTGCCAGTCTAGAGAAATGGAACAAGAGAGCTTGGGTGACACAAGAAATCTTCTTGGATTGGTATGTAAACCATTTTTGTCCCTTTGCTCCTTTTTTGGCAACAGAATATGTTACCAGCCAAGGCTCGTCTTCACTTGGACAAGGCCTCTGGCCATGCTGCAATCCTTTCTGCAGTCAGAACACCTCTGGATATCAGTGTTGTTTACATAGCATCAAACGCCACGTCAATTTTTCAACCAATGGATCAGGAGGAAGTGTCGATGAGCTGTTTGAATGGAGTGTGGTGCAAACTTCTCCCAGAATTTATGCACAACTTCACAGGATATGAGCCAGTGAAGGACACTGCTGAAGACATTAGCAGGCTGGCGCAAGAGGCAGGACTGGACAAGGCTACAGGTGAAGATGTAACAGAGATGTTGGATAATCATGGAGAGCAGCTTTCCAATGAAGTTGTGGAAGAACTGGCCGAAGAACTAAGCCAACAGGAGGAGGAGAAGAAAGAAAAAGATGAAGAGCCTCTATTAAAATATATGAAAACGTGATCTACAGCACTTCCTTTCAGGGAGAGACCCTCACTGATGAACTATTTGTGAATGGCCAGGACTAGAAATGAAGTGCAAAAATCAAAAGGAGTGAAATGTTATCCATTGGCTCTTATTCTGAGATTTTCAAAGAAATGAAGAGGAAATCTCAACAGTCAACACTGCATGCTTTCTTCGAAAAGGGGAAAGATCCTCAATCAGGGACTTCATCAGAGAAATAAAATCTCTGGATCACGCTACAGTCAAAAAGGTCAATGCAGTCGCCTTACAGTAGTGTGAACAAACACTTTGGTTTGGGCTTTGAACATATCAAATTTAATTTACAAAACTTAATTTCTTACTCACTTATTTCAGGCCTTTAAATATAATATTATATTACTTATGTCAATATTGAGAAGGGTTTGGAACGTAACTCACTGACTTCCCATTGATTTACATTAAATAATTAGGTTCATTTTACACTGGTTTGTTTTCCAACAGTTCATCCAGGAACAGAACCCTGTCACAAACCAAGGGATACCTGTATATTTTATTATTTATTTTACATGTATTATACTTCTAAGGACCTAAAATACAAAAAGCTTAAGGACCCAAACTTGATGGTAAGGGCCATAGTACTTTAAACTGTACACAGCAGAAAATAATTACAGATGTGCATCATTTATGCAGCAGTGGAAAGTTGAATTAATTACAAGTGGAAATACTAGAAGTAAATCTCACTTACTCGTGCATCATTTATTCCAGTGAGTTTTGTCTTGGGTCTCTCCAGTACAAGGAAGGCAGCCAGATTGGCTGTGTATGAGGCAACAATAATCATAGCAAAACCTGCCCACACCATCCCCAATACCCTTGCTGAAAAACTCCTGGGAGTACCTGTATGAAATCAGATAACATGAGATATTTATAAAGATACATCACATACTGCACAACCATATGTGTATTTCATGTTTGGTTTTCTGGTGCTGCACTAAGGAAGCTGAAACATTTGCCATGTCCTGATGCTAATGGAGGAATTAATTTAAACACGCTGTTTAGGGTTGTAGGAGTAGGGGGGTAGTGAAAGGCAAGTAATTTGGGGCAGGAAACATGTGGTCAGAAACATCTTCATGCCAGAATTGGCACCACTACTATGGCTGGAAATCATCACCTTTCATAATCACAGAGTAGTTACTATAGCATAAAACATAAAGAAAATGTGAACTAATTACCTAACTTTGTGAGTTATTGAGAAGCTAACAGTTGTTGAGGCAGTGTAGAAAGTCCCTGAATATTCATTACAGTTTTCACAAGATTACACCATTGGGCATCTGATCACAGGTTCACAGATTTATGCCTTTAAGACACATTTTAATATTATCCTGCAATTTATGACTATGCATTTCATATTTTCTCTTCTCTTACGGTTTTCTGATAAAACTGTTGTTTAGAAATATAACACTTTATTCCACAGCTCCCACCTCACTATCAGTAAAATGACTAGAAAGTCAACAGAGAATTGCACAGAATCAAATTACCTTCTCCAATGCCACTATTTAGGAGAACACCCCAAGCAAACCAAATTGCACTAGACAGATTGAGAGCATCCTCTTCAGTACCATCGGTGTTAGCAAGTTTAAAGCGACCAAATGGAGAGAATCTGTCCAGCAGGTAAAGCACTAATGCAACAACATGTACTGATACCATCACCAGAATCCACAGTGTATTGCTGAATGGCTGCAGAAAGGACACCAGTGTAGAAGATCTTGATGGCTGTAAGCACCACAGAACACTGATGGTGAGTAAGTTAACACAATTGCCACGTGGGATAGCATTTCCCATAGGTGAGATGTAATTGATGTTAAAGTTTAGAGTGTGACATAAGGTTCCAGGAGTCTGTGAGCTCCAGAAGTAAATGCTAAAGGAAACTAGACTTTGTATGTGGAATGGCAGTCATAGACACATGCACATGTACGTATATGTATGTATAGCGTAGAGATTATTTAGTTTTTTTAAGCTCATTGTTCCGTGCATCGTAATTCAATGTGAATAAAAATCCAACAGATGCAACAGTATGCAGATATTTACTTACTGTGAATCTGCTCTACATGTTTCCTGATGATGGGTGCTGTGACACCCAAAACATGTAGAGTAGATTTACAGTAAGTAAATATCTGCATACTGTTGCATCTGTTGGATTTTTAGTCACATTATTTAGTTTGTCTGCTGTTGTACCATATTTGTTAAAATTGTAAATCCTTCCTTTTTATGACATTCCGTACTAATAATAGTGAGACTAACTGCTGAAAACAGTGAAAGGCCCAAAGGCTACCTTTTGAATCTGACTCAGCCTTTCTTAGGAAGTCTTAGGCTCTTCATTATTTATAAATATTTACAAGGGCAGGAAAAAAGGGGTAAGGAAATTTCAGTAATTTGGATTGAGCAAATAAATTATAATAATATAATTTATTTATAATAATATAATTTATTTAAGAAACACTCTGGCAAGGAATAGGTACTTCAACTTGTTCTGATAGAAAAACTTGAAAAGAAATGAACATTTTTGGATTAAGTTGTACAAATTGAAGCATATTCATTGTCAATTTTGAGATATATCAAAAAATATAAAATAAAATAAAACATCAGGATGTGGACTTTAAGGAAACTCATAGCAGTGGTGTGTTATACAATACCTTTTTTTCCAGGATTGTTATTCCCTGATACTTGAATGGTTTACTAAACTCAATGAACTCTGCTCTTTCTGGATTAATGGTAAGTGGTGCTACAATCATATCAGCTTGCTGATTTACCAGCTCTCCAATCAGTCCCGTCCATTCTTTCTTTCCTGCCACTGAAATAATATTGACACTAAATTTTTCTGTTATATTAAAATTTTTGAGCCAATTCCTATTTTAAGTACCTACTCAAAACATCTACAACTTGAACTAAAATTCCACATTCTGGTGTGAGGCACATGAAAATGGTAGGTACAGGTTTCTAGTTACTGCCTGTTACAAAATACTGCCTCACAATCTTCCCTGAAGGATGGAGATAAATAGTGGAAAAACCCGATTCAGACCAAATGACCTGGGATGAGATGAAATTCTGGTCCACAAGGTATCCACCTACACTTGAGCCATCAAACTTGATTTCAGAATACCAACAGTAGCTGTTGAGAATGAATGTCAGGAATAGAATATGTACTTACACATATAAGAATTACAACAAATTACATGGAGTAAAATCCTCTCTGAACAGTTAATAGTTGCTGGTTGTTCAAGAAATTCCGTGCTTTTGTGGAACCTGAAGTTTCATTATAATGTTTGTAGGAACCTGCCATTGGACCATATCTTGAATCAGCTGGGTAGAGCTCACACCACAACACCTCTTTCTTTCAGGTTAGTTTTAATATTATCCTCTTAGGTCCTCTAAGTGGTCTCTTCCCTTAAGATTTTTTTTACTAACATCTTGTCTGCATTTTGATACACAAGAAACATTATCACGTAAAAAATCTGTCATGAATAGTGTACTCCTCGAACTGCAGAATGTCTCCTGTATGAAGCATTTTATGTCAAAGAATTAAACAGTATGAAACCCATTTCACTATCATGGGTTATTTTCAGAGTGAAACTACATAAATCAAAGTGAGAGGAAGAAAGGCTGCAAATTGATTACAGTTTATTTTGTGATGACAGATACTGAATCCATCATATTTATTTATAACAATCAATAGAGTACCTACCACTGCTGTTCCGAATAACATAACTACCAAATTGGCCATCAGGAGATAATAAGAGCTCATAAGTGATATTAATCTTTCTGGCTAATTCCTTGAGCAGGTCCATACAAAATCCCTTGCAGCAGTATTGTTTGAAACCTGCGTGGAAAAATAACAAACTTTGACTTCAAAGAGCAATTTGCTGTCATTGGTAACTGAAACACACTACAGTCATAACAATCCCTATAATTTCCCAATTGCAACTACAGTCAATCTCTGCAGTGGACTTTCACATTCACAAGCAAATAAATAAAAAATTTAATAGTACCATCATTTGTATTGTTGAAGTGTGGGCAGGGAATTTCTTCTGGGGTACATAGTTCTTCAGTTTGGATTTCCCGCACATATACAAATGGTTTCTCCTCAATGGTCAGGACCTTGAGATGTGTAGGGATCATGAACCCAGGAGGCTGTTTGTCTGTATTCCCAGGCCATATGATAGCACTCTTATCTAGTTTAAGTTTCATTCGTTTTTGTTCCTGCGTGAAACATACAGAAATACAAGATTAGTTTGGCAAGAATACACTAACACTGCTTTGAGAGAATTCAAATTTTATAATATCTAGAGATGATATTTATAAACAGTTTGTCTGTACATAAAATGTAATAGTTCTCTATTTATACATACATGTGAATAATGATATTGTCCAACGGAAATTTGTGTTTGGTTCTGGACGTTAATAATATCATATTCGGCATTGATGCGGTCTCCATTATCATCAAATGCCACATAACCTGTGGATCCATTCACTGTCTGTTTCTTGATGAATCTGTCAAAAATAAATATTATTTTATTGACAGACTATCTATAGAAATATGTAAATTATATTGGAAAATAACAATTGTAAAGTGATACATTTATTAACATGTATTTGAGATCAACAGCAAAATCCATGGAGCCTCTTACCCTATGCACATCTTGGATTTTTTCCTGGGTGTAAGTTATCTCTATACTCAATATTAAACGTGTAATAGTAATATCTCATGAGATACTGGTATAAGGTCAATGATGTTAAATAGCCCTTTTCTTGTACCTCTATCCAAATCTAAACATACTGAGCAGTTCCAAGTCACAGGGTACCCATTTCTTCTATAATATGTTTAAAAGATACATAATACGAAACGGTTTTATCTGAACTCAATTTCTTGAGATAAAAGAATGGAATAAAACTGCTAACTTTATTAATTCTGATGGGGATCCTGATGTCACAGTAAACATGTAAATTGCATTGTTGACATTTGGAGATTTATTGCTGTCTCTTTTAGTTCACTGATAATAATTATGTTAACATACAATATGGCAGTCAGTACATGTGAGGCCACACACACACACACACACACACACACACACACGCATGCAAACATGAGTGATTGAAAATATGGCGAACATGGAATCTGGTCACATATTATTATGTCAAAATGTTGCATAACAAAGGAAAAACTGGTTGTTGTTCCTGTACCCTTGTACTTACTCTGTTCTAATAACATTTAATTGCTTCTGAAAGGTTTATTATATTATATAATACTATATTTATGAACTCACTCAAATAATGCCTTTCCTGTTTCCCATATTTGTCCTGTATTGCCACAGTCTTTTGGTGCTTCTGTTATAACTTCTGTCTGGTTCATTTGCCTCAAGGCAGATGCCAATACATAACTGTAAACAAACATTAATAGGATTTTACTCTAACAAAACCAGAACAATAAAACACAGCAAAAATGGTCACTGAAATTAGTGAGGAACGTAATACACTTACACACTGTCTTTAATATGACTTTCTTCACTAGTAGCATTAACTAGTTTGAGTCCTAATATTCCAGTAGGAACATTATGAGCTTCCAGAGCCTGCTCAGTCACAATCCAAGCATAATCTTTTCCAGTCATATTGAGCACACTGGCATCTTGGAAGATCACCTTAGCATCTGTTTCCCTGAGAAGGTAATTATTTAGTTTAGTTTCTGATATGTAAACATATGCATAAACGTGTAAAGCTAGGAAGAATAAAAACAAGAACTTCATTGCTTGTAATGTAAGGCATTAACAGTGAGAAATTAAATCAGTTGTTGGCTCAAAACACCATATATATATATATATATATATATATATATATAAAATAGATAATTTTTTATTATATATCTCTAAA
>Ga0123357_10009995_pt1 | contig 12024 bp, 11 predicted proteins | sample TergutEmb28metaG_FD_89873 | JGI IMG/M metagenome (GOLD analysis project Ga0123357, IMG submission 89873) | Embiratermes neotenicus P4 segment gut microbial communities from Petit-Saut dam, French Guiana - Emb289 P4 | ecosystem: Host-associated > Arthropoda: Insects > Digestive system > Gut ...
AGGTTTTGTTGTTGTTTTTTTTTTTTTTTTTTTATTTTTTGGGGGGGGGGGGGTGATACATTATGTTTCTGGGCTCTGTCTATGCCTTATTTCTTGTGCATGGTCCATAAACGTGATGATTATTACTTCTTGTATGCCCCTTACAAATGTCAAGGTATTGCATTTCTGGTGCTTATCCCATGAACAGAACGTATCTTGTTCCCTGTACTTGTATGATGCAGATACAATGTTTAAATCATGAGTTGTTCTTGGTCCTCAGTTTCTACTTCACAGAGGTTACTGTCTGTCTACATTATAGTGACATGTTGAGTCAGACCAGCACACTAACATCAACAAGGGATTGTATATGCAGCCACAAATACACACTGCTTGCACAAGACATTATAATGTCGAACAGATTTTATTGTATCACCAAATACGACGAAATAATATTTTAATATATTTTAATAATTGTATGCAGTTGTGATTTTAACAGCTTCAGTTTTAAGAATTTATGTAACTTGGCAAGACACAAATGTAAAACTCCCTGATGATGACATAGAAATGTTGAAGCATGTAGGAGTGTATGTTATATAAAGAGATACTGTTGTGATATTAATTGTGTATTTGTTGGATGTAATAAAAACAAAAAATTATAATGGCAATTTTAAATAGAATCAGAAGTTTTCACGAATTTCATAAGAAATTCGGAATATGAAATTTCACTAAAGCATGATGGGCAATGTGTTGTTCATATGGACAAAAATGAAGAGGCTACAGTTGCTTTTCATTTTGCAAACAAACTAAAAAAAAAATAGAAAATATTTGATAATTTTCTTATGACATCCAATGCTGACAGAATGTCAGGTGAAGTTAAAATATTTTGTTCTGCGTAAATTTGCTGTATGATTCTTTGTGTTCAGGTTTGTCAAGACGTTCAGCAGCAGCAGCAGACATTCCCATCAAACCACTTTGCCGGACTGTCTGTCAATGAATACATCACTCACCACCTACTTCAAATACCCCAGTGAGCTGCAGAGCAGGAAACGCAAGTTGTCTCCAGAGCGTGGTGTACTGGCTGACATCACAAATAGTACCCCTAAGCGATATGCAGTCAGTTTTTCCAACAGAAGCACTGGTGTCACCAAGCAGTTTACAAGAATGGATCCCATGAACAAGAGAGAGGTGTGTGCAGTGTTAATAATGCAGTTAAAGGGAAACTTTGTGCACCTGAATGCAAAAACATATTTTTCAAGGCATTTTTTGTTCAGCTGCTGGGCATAAAATTAAAGATATCCATTTCTAAGATGGTGCCCATAACAGCTTCCTTCCTACAAAATAGCTGTGACACTAATTTATACAAATCACACCTTTTTTCTGGAGATGGCATTTCTTGGGTTTGAATTGTGGCTGCCCTGCTATAGCGTGTGACACACAAACACACACATACATACATACACACACACATACACACACATACATACATACACACACACATACATACATACATACATACATACACACATACATACATACACATACATACACAGGCACAAATATATACATACACACACACACATACATACATACATACATACACACATACATACATACATACACACACATACATACACACACACGCACAAATATATACATACATACATACACACATATATACATACATACATACATACATACATACATACATACATACATACATATATACACACACATATACATACATACACACACACAAATATATACATACAACACACATGCACAGACACACATACATACATACATACATACATACATACATCTTAGGCTATGTTTTATGATGTATCCTGTTCGTATACAAACAACCGGACCAGAATATCATAGCATTAAGTACAGTGAGATTTACCTTTGCTTCAGGTGGGATTGCAGTGTTTGTATCAGTGCAGCTGTGATGTCAAAATGTCCTGCATTGTGTATAATGGGCCAAGGGTGGGGTTTGTTGGGAAACAGATGACAGTTGTCAGAATATTGCAGTGACTTTTCAGCAGTTATTTCCTTTGTTCTATTGAATTGGATCTTAGAGAAGTAGCCATGAGGGTGTGGCCTGTGTTCACATGGCATGTGACGGGGACCAGTGGTGAGCTCTTGTGAGCTTGGTAATGAGCCTTCAGGTTCCATAGCAGATGGAGAATTTCTAGATTATTGGAGTGACCATTAGCACCTCAGGAAGGACTGGGTTCTATGGAATTAGTTATAAAGAGCAGGAATTTGGCTATCAAGCATTTGGACCTATTTGATGAAGATATGCAGATTGTAGTGTTTGGGGCTGAATTTGATAACCTTACATTTTTGGAGTGAAATGTTTACTGTAGTGTGAGTTCAATTTGCTGTTTTTGTTCAGTTGAAGGGAGTGCTGAAGAGTGAAGGCAGTGCTGCACAGTGCACACCTGTCACCTCATTGCCTGTCGTCAAGACAACACGGTTCCAGCTGCCACACAAACCTGAAGTGGATAGCTCTGTACATACTGTAAGTATCTTGTGAGGCAGTTACATTGAAGATTGTTACAGCCAATATTACCACATCTTTACACATCTGAAGTCACAGATAAAAGTTCCATCAATTGATCCCTTCCACATTTTCGTCAAGTTTATGCACTTCCTACATCAGTCTTTTAGCCTTTATAATCACACAGATATCAGTATTAATGACCTTCACTTGGCTATGTTGACAAATGCCAATGCTGGTGAAGAGAGGGAGGGCTCAAGTGAGATCTTTTCGACTATCCATGCAACTTCCTTCCTTGATGGCAGTATAGTTTCATTTTGTGAATACATTTTATAGGAAGACAAAGAATAGTTAAATATTGAGGTATGATTTTGGGAAGTGAGTTATTGCGATATGATCAGTCTGCTGTATTCTGAATGTGTACATATATTAACACCAAACAGCAGTTCTGGTTGGCGCTTAACTCTTTTTCTGCCAAGTATTTGTCAGTTTTGCATGCTGAGCAGTTTTCAAAACAGCTACTATCAAGATCTGTCTGTATGTCTGGAAGTTTATTCATGTGACATGGGTTTCCTTTTACCAGTAAGTCCATTGAAGTGTTGCTGCTCTGTGTTCATTGTTACTGCATGTCACTTCTGCAGAAATAATATGAAAAATTTCATACTGGCTGAATTATGCTGCCTTTTACATATATATATATATATAGCTGTATGAAGCAGTAACAGGAACAGCAGCAAAGTAGGGAAACTATGTGGTCCAATCATTAGGTGACCAAATATTTTAATTATGGTGGAAGTGAATATTCTGGCTATTATAACTAATGATTGGAAATTGTACAAAATTACTATCTTGGAATTACGATAGAGTTCTGATTATCAGGGTCATTGAAAGGAAGAAGACATAAGAAATGTCAACAAATGCTGATAATCCAAAATGTGGTTTGTGTGGTGCATTCATAAAACATCAAAAATTACCCTACACTCCCACCCCACTCCACACACCAACTGATGTTTATTTTGACAAATATTTTGTGATGATTTTCATTTTGTGTACTGCTCGAGACACCTCTTGAGGGCAGTAGGAATACCCTCGCTGACCCACATGCTGTACATGAGGCAAGTATTGGAACCGGTCTGGGGTGGCTTGTTACAGTGTCACAAAATACGCATACAAGACACCACTCACAGCACAGTGCATCTGCATCTCTGTGCACCTGTGGTGTTCTGTTTGTGTTATTGGTCCACTGCAGAAACACTGTGTCACAAAGAGTGTGTGCTCTTACAGATAATGTTCCAAGCCTGTGGGTGGACATAAGAGTCATCCACAGCCACACTTGTAAAATGTTTAATGTGTGTATAAGTGTTCTGAACATAGGGGCAGAATTGATAACCATAGAGAAACGCATGCAAAAAGGGTGGCCATAGTTTTTTTTTGTTATTCAGCGCCGTGCTGCATTGTGCAGAACTCAGCAGGCATGTAAGACAGCAAGCACATGTTTCAGCACCCTGCTAAAGAACAACCATGATAGAGCAGAAGACGAACGCAGATGAGTGTGACGGATATGTTTATTCAGTGAATGGTCAACAAATATAACCTGTCAGAAGCACGGTGGTCAGTGCTAAAGGACTGATGCAGATTTTGAAAGATAAAAAGAACGTCTCTCTCTGGTTGCACTTGGTCTGTGTGGCACTTTCTGCTGCAGTTAGTTTGTTGGTGGAAGTAAGCTGTCATCAGGTGGAGGGATTCTGCCAAGAAAACTGATGTACACAACTTCAGGCTGTGTTATCATAAAATGTCAAGGCATTTAATACACCACAAAAATTGAAATAACCCTCCCTGCCCCCTCACAGAGACTGGCCGAATGCACCTATAGGGTATGATATTGTTTGATGGTTCTTCTATAGATCCTCCCAACTCCCCCTCATAGAAGACACAGTGGTATGAAAATAGGGTTAAAGCCTCATCTACAAGCACCAAAATTGTGTGAAATAGAATTCTGCATGATTCAGGTTTTGCTGTGTTTGTAATCTGAGGTTTTTAATAATAGCCAGATTCTTATTACTATAATGGGTCTACTGGACAGAAGGTAGATACAAAGTGTACTCCTCTGCAGCTACCAAACTACATGGCATCATAACCAGAGACTACATTGTGACTATTTAATTCAGTTTTTCATAACTTCAAGCAACTAACCCGGCACTGAACCTGCAAACTGCTTGCACATTACAGTGCTTTGTGTAATTAATACCATTCTTAATCAGATTGTATTGGTTATGGCTTCATTTTTTACCTGACAGAGTAGCCCTGTCGTAGCAGCTCCCCTTACTTCTAATCACACACCATATCGCACACCGAAGTCTGTTCGACGAGGCAAACCCTCCAGTGAACACCGTATCCTGGGTACACCAGACTACTTGGCTCCGGAATTGCTCTTGCATCAAGAACATGGTAAGTGCTACAGATCTGAAGCTGTGTTTCATGTCTGGAAGCAGACTGATTTCTGCAAATGTACACCCTGGCATACGTGTTATATTTCTACAAAGTCTACATCTGCCTGGCACATATAGGCTGGTCATGACACTTTATTTCAAAACCATCCCCAGCTAGGAGCTGCATCTGCTTAAATAAAGAGCCCAGTAATCACAGTTGAGACTGCAATGTTGCCCAGACAGTGAATTGCTGGACACAAAGTTTGTTGCTTGTTGGATGTTAGAATTTTGAAGCTTAGCTGAAACTCCCATAAGACTGATGTTAAATCTTCCTGCTTATATACTGGTCATGTAAAAAGTTTCCTCACTTTAGAAGATGATAAGAAAGGTAAAGTTATCCATGCCCACACCCTGAAGGCATATAGGGGCAGTAGAGGGCTCCACTCATTCTTAACCTTGGCACTAGATGGAAGTGAGTGGTCAGCTTATGCTCTGGCTGCTTTAGTCTTGGGAAGGCATCCTTGTGTCCACTGAGTGTGGGGCTGGGTGCATCCCTGAGCCAGTCAGGATGTTGTGGAGAAGAGGACAATATCTTGCCCTTACCGGGATTCAAACCCTGGACAATCCAGCCTGTAGCCTAGTCAGTATGCTGACTATGCCATAATGTCTGCCTTTCAAATATCATATTTTCTGATTTTTTTAAAAAATTGCCATTTATTGCATTTGAAAGGCCTTATAACCATTGTTCTCTTTGGACGGTTGGACTATACCATAGTTTATTTTACTTTCCAAACAACAGAGCTTTATAGATCTTGTGTACCGATTTTTATTCAATAATATGATGTGTTTTGGCTGACCATTTCAGCCATCATCAGGTAGGTATCCAGGTTCACAAAAAGAGTAAAAGGGAAGAGGCCTCTGTTTATAAACAAGGGATATAAAGTTTCTGTAAAATTTAAAATTGTTATTCTGAAAAAAAGAATAATAAGCAACATTAAAATTAATAGATGGAGTATGTTGCTAGACTTTACAGATATATTCAAGTGTTTTGAAGTAAAATATAGATCATTAATGTAATAAAATTGGATAAATTATTTAGTGGAAAAGCTTGTGCAGTCGGACACACAAAAATTTCTCATATTATACCATTAATATTACAGTTTTTGAACTTGTTTTGCAATTTAGCAACAGTGGATTATGTAACTGCTGTACTTGGCAACATAGCAGGAGATCATTGCCCTTTATTCAAGAACACAAGGGGTTTATAAAGCAAGATGAGAGAGAACATGAAATTCAAGCAATTACTAAGCCAAACAGAGTAATTATATAAGTGTGTATACAGCACACAATACCATGCTGATGACTGCGGACTGCACAAGTTTTTCCACCACATATTTCACCTGAGTGTACCGTATTTGATGACCTGTTGTAGACCACTTCATCACTTGTTCACATCCTGTCAGCTGTTTGTTTCTGTTTTCACAGCTTTTGTTATTCGTCTTTTAGACATGTTCTCAAAGTTGCATTTTCATTTGTCTGTCAGTGTGGAACAATTTGGCTGCAAATGGATGGATTACCATAAAATTTTGGATTGGGGATATTTACTAAAATATGTCACAAAATAGAAGTTTGGTTAAAATCAGGCAGAAGTGACGGGCACTGTGCATGAACACCCGTGTAAATTTATCTCACAAAATTCTTCAGTTGAGAAAAGTTTTAGACGACAATTGCAGAGAAAATCAAAATACTTATTTAATGTCAAATGCAGTACACAACACTGAATCCAGCAAAGGAACAGAAGTACAAGAAAACTCTTCATGATGTTGCTAGAGACTGGAATGGACATTGTGATTTCCAACGATGGTGATAGTTCAGTGCCATTAGAGAAGAAACGTACACCAAGGGGCCTTCAGTGGATCTAATGGAAAGATTTTCTCGAAATTTTAATGGGCACAAATGAGGGTAAATACTAGGTGTTCGACAGGGAGACAGGAATTACTGTGTAAGGCAATGTAGGATATATATTCTGCACACAAGAGGGAGTTTGGAACAAGATATATTTTTGAATTGTGTATTGCGCCACCGTATAAAGGATCCTGGTTTGAAAGATGCCGCCACACTCTGAAATATTACTGCTCCATCTATATGCACAAAACTCAAACTATGTCACATCAATTATAACATGTTCATGTAAGTAGAAATACCTCTTTGTTTAAAAATCTGAATGTCTGGAAAATATCCCAGAACTGTGTTGTGTACTTGAAGTATGTACTGGCCTGCAGTGGGTTGAAATATGAGTGCAAGTCTTGTAGAACAGGCAACCCTTAAAATATGTTCACAAGTCCAATTGTACTGGTGGCACTGAATATAAGGTTTAAGTCCCATAGCTATGGTGACATTTAAAATGTGGATGCATGTCTTATAGTACTGATTGCATTTATAATATGGCTGTATTATTATATTACAGGTGGCATTTAAAACCATGTATTTCTGGACAATTTCTGTTATCTGACTACTACCTCAACACAACCCCACCCCCCCTCTTGTGTTGTTTTTGTGCTGCAGGAGCTGCAGTGGACTGGTGGGCATTAGACATGTGCTTGTATGTGTTGTTTTTGTGCTGCAGGAGCTGCAGTGGACTGGTGGGCATTAGACATGTGTTTGTATGTGTTGTTTTTGTGCTGCAATGGACTCATGGGCATTAGGCATGTGCTTATATGTGTTGTTTTTGTGCTGCAGGTGCTGCAGTGGACTGGTGGGCATTAGACATGTGTTTGTATGTGTTGTTTTTGTGCTGCAATGGACTTGTGGGCGTTAGATAGATTAGCAATTGGGTTTGGGGCCTCTCAGCCCTGATGCACCTAGGCCTTAATAGAGAGGCTCTTTGTGCCCCATATCGGATCATGGAAGCCGTGGCCCCCAGACATAAAATCTTAATAACCTCTGGGTCCAAGAAAGGAACCCAGATGTACTACTTCTTTTCTCTCAAAAGTCCCCACAAGTGAACCCCCCTCCAGGTTTGCCAGCGGGGCCCCTATGGAGAGAAATACTCATCTACAGGGCATTTACACATCTCTAAAAGACCTAACAAAAATTCCTCTAATAAGAAGGCCCTAAGAAAGAAACGCCCATTTCCGATCCTTGCCTAACATATCTTCGAGTTCCCCAGTGAGGAGCCCTCCTTCGTCCATCTTTCAAAGTCCCTGGTATACGAGCCTCCCCCCATGTCCGTCCCCTGAGCTGTCCTCCCATATCCTTCCAAATCCCCAGAAAGGAGCTCCCCTAACAGAGCTCCCATAGGGAGAGATGCTTCCTATCTGGAGCCCTCCAAAAATACTCAGTCAATAACTCCACAGGTGCCCCAATGGGCCCCCGAAACAAGAGACACCCGTCTCCAGAATTTTTTGCACCTTTCCCTCAAAGTCCCTGACAAATGGCACCCCCCCCCCTCCATGTCCCCCATCAGGGTCCCTATGGAGAGAGAAGCTTCATCTCCAGGGCCAATGGTTAATTCATTCATTTATATCTGTTGGGGTCCCCAATAAGGTGCCCTCCCACACAAAAGGGGAAAAATATTATGTCACCATCCACGGAGCCCCACGTGGACGGAAGGCCTACATACAATGGGGTGCGGCCTGGTTCCCCATGGGGATCATTTAAGACACTGCAGTCTCTACCCCAGTGCCATGCAGCCTTCAGCACAATACCTTCCACCTTGGCTTGGGTAGACCAGAGCCCAGTTAGCCAGCCTGTGTCGTAGCAATCCTCATCAGGGTATGCCCTCCACAACTGTTACCACCTCCCACTTGACGCAGGGTAGAGTAGAGTATGAGTCCACGATACCCCGAAGTACGGACGAGGGGTTGGATGTATGGGAGGCACTCGACACTAGGCGTGTGCTTGTATGTGTTGTTTTTGTGCTGCAGGAGCTGCAGTGGACTGGTGGGCATTAGGCGTGTGCTTGTTTGAATTCATGGCTGGCATTCCACCCTTCAATGATGGCACGGCGCAGGATGTGTTTAACAACATTCTGAACAGAGGTATGTTCAAATGTGTACCTTGCATTTAGTGCAGGGTCTGTCTACATGGTGCAGCCAGCATGCCAATGAAAATATGTGTCTTTTGTTCATTTTTATGAAATTGGTGTTCATTTGGCAGTTACATCAGTAGCTTAGACTATAGTTTTGTGTATAAGAATTGTTCAAAATATATGGGTGCCTGAATTTGTAAACATAATGTACGGTGTATCTGAAATGAGAAACTGAACACATTGCCCTGGGCTGAGCACATCCCTCTGCACTGAAGGGCTTAAGACAATCCTGTGTAGGAAATGTATGTTACTGAGTTCTCTACAGCTTTTGGTGTTTGTTGTGTGCAATTAATGCATAAGGAAGTTACATGTCTTTCTGTCTGTCCATATTTTTGTTCATGCGTGTAATCTTTGAATGTACAAATTGGATTTTGATGGATTGTGAAGGGCTACAGTGCAAGTTCAATGCAGATTTGATTTTGAATTGGATATGTTCACAGTACCATATTAGGTGGGCCTCTTGTGGCTTTGAAATTTTGTCAGGGCAGGTGTCATTCTTACATGTAGCATAGCTGCCTATATGGTACAAAAAGGTACGTTTTACATGTCTCACTTAACTGCACAAATCCCTTTGTCATCAACTGCTCTAACAGTATGACACTGCATTTTTCCAAAGAGTGTCTTTGTGCCTTCCATATGATTCTCACACAGAGAAGCAGTTTTTTAAATCCATATGCTGCCCTAACAGGCTGATTTTGCAGTAGACATGTGAGTGAGACAGGAACTGAATGTTTATGTGTTATGTAGATGTGCCGAGGGCTAAAGGCAAAAATTAATTTTTAATGACGTGGTGCCAAGACTGATAATTAATGTTGCCTCTTCCCTGCATGGGTCATGTGCTTGTAATATTGTCACTTTACACAGATTATAGACTTTCAGGTGACAGAATTTCACCCTGATTACAGTTAGGTATATCAACATTTGCTTAAACATAAAATGCAAAACAACATTCAGCCTAGTTTTTAAAATGAATGATAATTTGTTAAGAAATTTAGATTGCTTCATGCATGTGATGTTCAAGATGACCGTTAGCATGGTTTTGCTCTTGGTTTCCTGGTCTAGACTGTGTAGTGTTTGTCATGCCTATTTAAGGTGTCTGAACAGAAGCTGTAACTGTGGAGGTCTGGGTTTCACTCCAGGCCAGTGCATGGGGGATGTATAGGGACAAACTGGCACTGAGACGGGTTTATCTCCAAGTACTTAGGTTTTGCTCAGTCACTCATTTCACTAATACTCTGTAATTGTATGTCTTTCATCTGCTATCAACACTACTAAATCTTAGCAGTTGAAAGCGTTGTTGCATAAAACAACTTCTGTCTGTCTGACTGTATCTCTCAAGAGGCTGTTTAGACTTGGTCAATAGTTTGTCTTTGTACTGAGAGCAATTTTGCAGGACCACAGCTGTTTTTACAGTGTGGAAGAATAACATTCTTATTATGGAATTCCACAATATGGACACATTTTCAAGCACACTTCCCCTTCATAACATGGAGGTGTGCTGTATTCTTTAATGTTCATCTATTTAAAGGAATATATGACAACAATGTGTAGAACTGTATGAGATGTGTAGATTGTTGTAGGCAGATTTCTTAAGTCATTATTGGTACCACTGTCACAGACATCCCATGGCCAGAAGATGAGGAACAGTTTTCAGAGCTGGCCCGTTCTGCAATTGACACTCTTCTCACACTGGACCCCAGGCTGAGGCCTGCTGCACCCAAGGTGAAACAGATGCCACTCTTTTCTGCTGTAGATTGGAACAATCTCCTGAGCATGACAGCTCCATTTGTACCACAGCCTGATGATAGCATGGACACTATCTATTTCCAAGGTTTGCAAACTGTAGCTAACAGCTGAAAGTTATTTAGCTATGCAAGAAATTCTCTCTTAAATGTTCTAACCATTTAAATATAACAGGTTTAGTGTTCTTATTTCTTGTTCACATAGCAATAATGACAAACCATATATATATCAACCACAGTTATTAACAATTCCTTCTTGCAACCTACATGTTTCAGCAGTGCATTGCCTTTCTTCATGGTTCATAGTTAATTGGAAAGTATGTTTTACAGTTTACGTGGTTTTGGTAGATGTTAAAGTTTCAAATTATTCAGTCACTAATTTTATATACACGGGTCCATGCATCGTGAATCGAATTTAACAATTTTCCAACAAGAGAGGACTTATTCAGTTTATTACATTTCTGTAGGCAGCTCTACATGTTTCAGGTGTTGACACCCATCATCAGGAGCTGGTACAGCTGTAATTACAGCTTATGGTGTTGATAAACCGGATCTACTACCATCTGCTTTCGTTGTTAAATTGAAACTGATTCATGAATCAGCTCCAACTCAACAATGAAAGTGAATGGTAGTAGATCCAGTTAATCAATACCAGAAGCTGTAATTACAGCTGTACCAGCTCCTGATGATGGTTGTCAACACCCGAAACATGTAGAGCTGCCTACAGAAATGTAATAAACTGAATAAATCGCATCTTGTTGGAAAATTGTTAAATTCAGTCACTATTGTTACATTGTAAACCTTGTAATAGCATCCACTTAATTGTACATTCCTGTAGATGGCAAAGCAGTGTTGAAACATACAGGGTGCATGAAGGATGGTATTGATGTACAGTTTTGTAGTTGGATGTTTTCTTCTTACTGATGCAGGTTCATCAGTATGTTCACAAAAGCCTATCAGCATACCCTGTGTTGATCCTCTGGTCCATTTCATGCCCTTATAACATACATCTATGCCTGCGACTTCTAGCGGTCTCTACCATTTAGGTAGCTTGACAAAACTGGCATGTGCTCTTATTCACCATTTATACTGCATGTTCTGCTCATCCTTTTCTTAATTCATTAATACAGGCGTTGTTACCTGCCTGTCAGACGACATAGTGCCATATCCTACCTGTCAGACGACATAGTGCCATATCCTACCTGTCAGACGACATAGTGCTATATCCTACCTGTCAGACGACATAGTGCCATATCCTACCTGTCAGACGACATAGTGCCA
>Ga0123357_10009996_pt1 | contig 12023 bp, 8 predicted proteins | sample TergutEmb28metaG_FD_89873 | JGI IMG/M metagenome (GOLD analysis project Ga0123357, IMG submission 89873) | Embiratermes neotenicus P4 segment gut microbial communities from Petit-Saut dam, French Guiana - Emb289 P4 | ecosystem: Host-associated > Arthropoda: Insects > Digestive system > Gut ...
AGTCATGTGACCGGTATGGCTCTGGCACACTGCATCCTGGGCAAGTTCTTGGGGGTAGTTTGCCATTGCTTTCCCCTGCCTTTAGACGTTCCCACTTTAGCCGCCAGGTGCCTCCGTCCGCAATGATGCAAGAGATCCTAGCAGTGCAAGGTGGAACTGTGGGCAAGAAAGATGTCCGGTAGTAATTTTGCCTAAATTCCGACTTCCACGTAAATTTAGGGACCTTTTACATGCTGCAAATCTATGACATGGGACTGATGGCTTTACTTCCCCTCCGAAGGAAGGCGTACTGAGGATTTTTTTGCCCTAAAAATCTGACGGCTTCGGCCGGGTTAGAACCCGCAAACTTGGGTACTAAAGGCCAGCATGCTACCCCTAGACCACCGAAGCATCACACCACATATGTAGGTTATATGAAACATAAGTTATAGTTGTGATTTCATAGACTGGAAAATTATTTTAGTTAAAATGCAGAAGACCAAACTAGGAAATTAAAGCCAGCCAATGTGTCGATGCTTAGGTAGCAGCAAGAAACATTGCCCTTAACATAATTAAATCACACACGTCACTGATGGTGTTACAGTGACGTCACTTTCTGCTAGCCTCCTACAGAAGAAAAGTGCGGCAACAGATCGTCTATGCCAGATCACATTAAACCAAAAATTATCACACAAATTCAAAAAGTGGTGAAAACTTTCAAGTCTTTAAAGCAAAATCTTTCAAAAAGAAATTGCGTAAACTGAGACCAGCCTATACAACATTTTTGGATATCAAGAATGCTAAGCTCTCAAAAATTTATCACCAATTATCTATAAATGTTTATACTAAGAATGTAAAAATGGCAGCCCACATGCTGTACATGGTTGGCTTCAATTATTTTGGCAGCCTGAAAACTTTTCAGAACTATGAATATGGCCCAATAGGTTAGGTTTTATAAATACAGATGTTCCAGTGAAAAATGCTGTAAAATCAATTATGAAATGATTGAACAAAACTTCCTCTGTCATTACATAATCTAATTTAGACTTTCTTTTAGATTTAGACTGCTATCTATAAAGTGATCACATCATTTATGGTATCATGGTATTATTATCTATTCATTTTTAAAGACTTGCGGCCCAACCTCAGATCTCTTACCTCACTGCAGCCTGCACGAAGCAAATGCCAGTTCTACACATCTGTGACCAAATACAGTTACAATTCTGAAATATACTGGATACTGCCTACTGTCTAAGGAATATTTTATTAACATGACATTCCAGATATTTCTAGTCACACTTCAAGTTATAATTATAATTTCATGTTTATTCATTACTTGTTATTATATGGTTGATTAACAGCGGTTGCGAACAAACCTTGGAATACGTATTTTCACTGCACTGACATTAAACTTATACAAATATAATACAGTGACACTCATCTCTGAAACATGACTTACCAAATGACTGAATGTCACTAACTAATAGCAGCCCTAAACAAACATAATGCACTCTCATTTACCTTCGAGACACAGGCTGGCCAATTGATGCTCCATGAATCAGATCACTCAGTCTCTTAACTCTTAAACTGGATGTCTTTTCACCCATAACAAAACTGACAGCATCCATGAAATTGGATTTTCCTGCAACAAGGTCCACAGTTACATCAACATAAAACGAAAATAGGTAGTTATCTCTGTGCTTAATTAAGATGAACTAGTGACAGAAATTATACTGTCCACAGAATATAATGTAACCCAACCTGCATTAACCTTTTGGTGCCGGAATTATTTTTTAAATTTTAGCACACCTGTATATAAAATGTGAATAAAACAGGAACCAAATACGTTAGAATTATGAAACAAACTGCATTTTGAAGACAAAAAAACGGAGAGTAGATACCATGTTTAAAAACTCAGTAACTATATTTGTTGAATAAATATATAAAATGCAACGTTTACAGTTTAGCGTTGCGGTACGACCACTATAGTGGTCGTTTGGTGTCAAATGGTTAACATAGCCTATCTTAAGTTATCCTCAAATAACCGGGTTATCATAAACTATAATAACAAAACCTACCCCAACCTAACCCAACTTAAAGTAACACATGTCACCCTACTGCAATGTAAGAGTAATATACAGATTAAAAAAAAAAGAATCATTATAACCATTCATAGGCAACATTAACCTTTTGACGCCTAATGACGACTATAGTGGTCGTACAGCACCGCTAACCTCTAAACGTTGCATTTTATATATTTATACAACACATATAGGTACTGAATATTTTAAACATGGTATATACTCTCTGTTTTTTCCTCTTCAAAATGCAGTTTGTTTCATAATTCTAACCTATTTGGTTCCTGGATTATTCACATTTTATATACAGGGTGTGCTAAAATTTAAAAAATAATTCCGGCGCCAAAAGGTTAATGAAGTATGAACTTGAATCCAGCTGAGCCTATATACACTGCCACCATTTACAGTCAATGTCAGCACTATAACACATCATAGTGTTCAAATGCTAACAATCACATAAAAATTAGCACATCTAACTCCATGGAGCAGACCCCTTTGTGTAAAGCCAGCAGTTTCTCAGCCAGGAGAGAAATTCCCCACACTTTGTGGAAGTTGCAGGTTCATCACTATGTACACAACAGCCCACCACCCGTCCCAATGCTCAGCCAGATCAATCCAGTTATGCCTTCTAACCTATTTCTTTAAGGTTAATTTGAATACTATTTTCCATCTATGCCTAGGTCTTGCAAATGGCCTATTTCCCTCAAATTTCCCCAACAAAAATCCTGTATACACCTCCCTTTTTCCCCCTACTATTATATGTCCCACCCACCTCATTATTCTAGATTTTATCACTCAAACAATATTTGGTGTTGAATGCAGATCATGACGTTTATCACATTGCCATCTCCTCCAGTACAATGTTACTTCATCCCCTAAAGCAAAATATTCTGCTCAGCACTCTATTCTCCAACACCCTCATGCTAGGTTCCTCCCTCAAGGCAAGAGACTGAGTTTCACAACCATATGAAACAAGCAAAATTATAGTTCTGTGTCATTTAATCTTCACATTTTCAGAAAGCAAACAGGAAAACAAAAGATCTGAGTCTGAATGGCAGCAGGCATTTCCTGAGCTCAATCTGCTCTTAATTAATTCATGACAGTAATGTTGATTTGTTATGGTTGTTTGCATATATTTGAAATCTGCCACCCTTCCAACGGATTTATTATGTACGTATACGCTGGGACTTTATCCTGCATTTTGTTCATGTCACTTTAACACATGCTTAGTTTTCTCAACATTTACTTCCAGGCCAATTTCCTTACTAGCGACTAATAAACATTGTGTGGTTTTGTTTATAGTCAGTATGCATTCCCCCACAAAATTGACATCAGCATAGATGAGATATTGATGTGAGTAAACTTTTACCCCTACAGAAAATTAACACATCAACATCTTACAATCAAGACTTACTACTACAAAGGCTTTCCTGTATCGTCTTAATGAGCACGGCAGCCTTATCACATAACAATCGTGCAGCCCCTGGGGCATTCTGTGACAGTTGCGGAGCTTTGGACTAGTACAAAGAAACGCACGGTGTATAACCTAATGAACCTTCGGGTTCCACAAAATGTGGGGAATTTCTTAACTGGCTGAAAACCGATTAGCTTCTCAAGAAGGACTCTGCTCCCTGGTGTAATTAAGTTAAGTATGATAACCTACCAGAGCCATTTGGTCCGATTACTGCTGTAAAGGACTTCAAAGGACCAATAGAAACACTTCCTTTGTAGGACTTGAAATTTTCAACTTCAATCGAAATTAATACTGCAGGCATTCTTGATTTAAGTTTGCAGCAATTCTGTACTACATTACGACAATCAACATTAACCTACACAAACAATCAAAACCGCCGTTAACATATACGTCACGGATTATAACATTCTCAGACATCGATAACACAAATTCTCGCCTTTGTTCTTATCCGTGAGAATAACCATGGATTTGGCAAGCCATCAGCGGCAACAGAGTAGGCAGCTGGAATATTCCGAATGCCCTGGCCGCGGACGAGTTTCGGCCTCGTATGATAATCTCTTCCAAGGTCTTCCACGTCGTCTTCGTCCAATTCTCTTGCCCAACCCTCACCCAGGCTGTGGTCACAGTGCATCCGTATTTGGCCGATATTTTACACTGACATACACGGCCGACAACGGCAGGCCAAACAAATGCGTTTAAGTAAGTGGTGGCGGTCTCAGTGGCGCCGTGCTGCACTGACGTGCACGGACGTGTTTCGCCAACTGACGGTCGAAACCAAATCGTTTTGTTTTTTCCGGCCGTGTATGCCAGTGTGTCTTGTAGTACGTTAATGTTACAGCGAGCCATTCTTCTGGAGAAATACATTTCCTAAAGTTTTCCTATATGTGCCTAATATTATGTAGAATGTACCAGAATGTCTGGCCCCATTCTAAAATACTGAAAAAAATTTTGTGCTTGCTCCAGCAGCACTGGGAACAAAGTATGAAACTCGCCACACTTTTCTCTTTCGTAAAAAATTGGGTTCACCCAATCGCTTCTCTCGTCCTCTAATAATAATACTTTCAACAAAGGGGTTTCTTACAATAACAGTTGTTCTTCCATTTTAATGCACTCCACATGAAGTCCCATTAAAAACTGGCGTGAACTCGGCCGTACACCGATGGGTCCGCCGAGTACGGCAGTGTAAGAAATCGGCCAAAAACGGATGCAGTGTGACCATTACCCCAGACGTGCATGCTATGCAACCTGCCACATCCAAAGAGGCTCTTGGACACCCCATCAGACCCTAAAAGTTGGCAACCCTAGAGCTGCACTACCTAGTGATCGGCTAGTAATACACCATAGGGTATTAACTCTTATCCTGCTAACGTGGAGAATATGGTGAGCTAATAATGCCAGCAAATGGCAGATGGGATTTAATTCGGCGTTTAAAGGGTTAAATATCACTTTCCAACCACAACGTACCAGCAATGAGATGTTAAAATACCGTTTAGATCCCATGTTCAATACTATATTAACCACAGTTTGGTATAGGTTGTCCACCTCATGGTCACGGATTACTGGTACCGGCGGTTGATTTGTCAATGTACACTTCATGCGTAATATCTACGAGCGCTAAAGGCATAATTAAACTCAAGCCCTAAGACCATCTAGTTTACTAAAGGCACTTTCCAAATGAACGTACTTTTCCGAAATTACTAAGCTGCACCAACGAGATGGTACTATAGACGCGCCATGCGCTATTTAATGTTGTAGTCTGAAGTCTGTCATAGTATGAATTACTAGCACTTCTTTTTCACAGTCTTGTCCCAACATAAGTTAGCAGTTTACTGCTGTATGTTATGGCAGATTTAAGTTCTGCACTAACAAACCCCATTTGCACGCTGGTATTCTGTGTAATGCAAAGTGAAATGTGCCTGGTTCAAACAACTGTGAAATCCACCCAATTTCATAAGGACTTGTTACTATCTCCAATCCAAATCTTGTTAAATCCAGGTGTATCAATTACTTGGACAGGAAAATTTAAAAAAATTACAGAATCTATAATGAAGTCCTGAAGAGCACAAGTGGCTGAAGCTGGAAAAGCATTCCACATGCCACAGAGAATACATTTCATACTATCATTATCACTGTTATACCCTGCTAATAATTACACCATATGAAGCACAAGGGTGTATGAATATGAGTTCATAATCTCAGAATTACATTATATGTCGAAATACTGGATTGGACTGGGAAAAAGATTCCCATGAAAAACAAAAATCAAGGAACAGCACTGAAGTGCAGTCTTTTGGGATGTAATACCGAAGGCAAATAGTGCCTGGGGTTTCAAAGGATTGTTAATCCTTCATTTTCACAAAAGACAAGTACTCGAGAAACATACATGATGACATTCAGCAATACAATTCCAACGTTCATGACAAGACTGCTGTACATTATACAGGAATCTGTATTAATCTTTTAAAGCCTACTGGCGACTTTACGTACCACCAGGCTTAACATCCGAGAATTCTACATGGTGCTCACTTTGCCTTTATCTGTTCTGTATGGATCTCAGAATACACAGCAACTTTTTCCTTAAACAACAGTAACAGATAGGCTTTTATAACTGAAGCGGAGAGTATTTACTGCGCGGTACACACTGAATCCTTATATAACACATACACATTTCGTCTTTAAAGAGGTAACCTAGCATGTAGTTCAATTGTTGCTTAATATTTACAACACTTACTAACAAAAGTCTCGGTGCTTTTCTCTGTGAGGTGTAACACACCTTAGAAAGGAACTCATCTGTTTTGAAAGCAAAATTAACAACTGTCCTACTTTTCCATGAGGAAGAACACTGTTTTTGTGTTTACACACAACTTCCTTCATTATAATTTTCCATGACACACATCAAGACAGTCATAGGCATTTACTGTGATTTCTATATATCAACAAAGGCAGATAATTTGTCTTGCTTGTTATCTGATGGTAAGCAGGCTGGAGTGGAGAAGCTGCAATACTGTGGGAAGTATGGTTTCTCTTGTAGGGAAATGTTTGGAAAATAGAATTTTTGTCCGATTGGTAAAAAGAGCCATGATGTGTTGACTCTTAACATAATAATATACATCACAAAATTTAAAAGATGAGATTTGAGTTCCTAAACAATCTACCCCTACAGATCAACATCAGTCACAAACTGGAGATCGAGGATTATGAACACTGTCAAAATGACATAGTTGCGATGTATTTGCAGAGTTTCAAGCTCTGACCACATGACTCCCATCGAGCCAGCAGAAAACTTGCACGTACACCAATTGTTAAGCTCATTACAACATGCAACTTAGAAATTGGTCTTGTATTTCTTCACTTCAACCATGATGTGATGAATATTAGTAAGCTGTGCACGTGCATTAGGTGACAACAATTTGTGAAAACGATGATAATATTGCACCAACTGAGTCAGTGCTAGCTGCAACAGTGTGGATCCTGTCACTAGGCTTGGGAATGATGACAGGATCTCTCGATTCAACTCCTCCAGTGATCGTTTCCAGCCTGCAGAGAATGACTGCACTAGAGCCAATGCTTTTCCTACAACACCAATTACAAGGGTAAGAAGTCTGAGGCTGGCAGCAGCAGTATACAGAAATACAAGGAAGAAAGATCATTCGTCATAGCTAGCATGTGGACAATAACATCTACAGAAGCCACATGATAAGCATTAAGGTGTTAAAGTGATTGACTCACTTTCATGATGTTTCAATTCATCTCCTTGGCCCTTTTCAACAAGAGCTTCACCCTCCTTCACAAACTGCAGAATAGCACCGAAATGCGGTGACAGAATCTCCTCAACATACTCTGCACTTCTATTATTTAAATGTCCACGGAAGCTCTCTGCCTCTTTTGAGTTGTCCCGTGTACGCTCCTGCATACAAGTATAGAAAGGAAACAAAGTGACAATAAAAACTGCAAACTCGAAGTTCCTTTGCATCAAAATTTGTATTTATAGTCTTGTTTGATACTGCCACTAACACTTACTTTCACAGACAAACCAAGAGAAATGGAAACCTGTAACTATTCGTACGCAATTTAAATACTGGCTACGCACTGAATTATTGCAAAGGCATGTGTATGCTCCAGTTGCCGGAGTGTTGCATATTAGCAATACCAGTACCAAACTAATTCAAAATACAGTCACCAGCCCCTTTGTGATGGAAAAGTTACATTCCTACTCTAAATAATAAACATTAATATGGCGTTCTTGAAAAGTGCTACAGTGAACTACATTCTGAATGTTTTTCAACAAACAGCCTTCCTTCCTTCAGTGTTCCAATTTGAAATGTCCCAGCACCAAATTTTCTTCACTTATGCACCTTTTTTGTTTTTGTTCCCTACCTATGAACCTAAAACTGACATATATAACCAAATAATTGTGTCTGCTGTTTTATGTTGGTGCAAAGAAGAAAAAAGGATTGACAGAGTTTGAGAATAAAGTGTGAAGAGAAACATTTGGCATATGGAACTGGAAATAACAAAAGGATTTAGAAAATTACATAATGAATGATTGTAAAAGTTACTACCTACAGACTAGTTGGACATGGACAAATGAGAAATTTGGTTGGAAAACCTCGGAATAGATGTGGGGATAATATTAAAACATATCTTAAAGAAATACAATGCAAAGTTGTAAATGGGCTACCAGACCTTCTGACTGCATAAGAAGCACTGGGCTCCATAACAACAGAATTAAAGACAAACTGAATGATGGCTGGCTTTTCACAAACAGCTTGAACCATGGGTAACCTTTCATTACCTCAGCCTTCAAATCCTTTGTCTTATGAACACCTTGTAAGTATTATACAGGTATGATCAATGGCTTATGTGTCTTACCATAAGAATTCCAAGCACCATATCATAATTATTGATTAGAAAAATAAGCTGTTCTTTGCGCTGTGGAAAGACTGCTGCCATACGCAAGATGAAGCACTCAACTTCCTGCTGCAATTCTGCCAACAGCCCGTTCACCAGTTCTGAAGGGAAACTCTCACTTATCCCTACCAGAGCTGCACTGAATTCAGCATATCGTCGTGTAATCTGCATCACATCCACATCAAATAGTACAGAATTTTGTAGTATAAAGAGTGCAGAAAAATTCTATGCCTAGACTTCATGGGGAGATAGGATGGACTGAAACAGATTTAGTGTCACGCAACTATGTGTTGTACGTGTGTCCTTGTGATGCCAGTGACCATCAAAGTGGGTCTAACTGAGGTTCGAAATCAAGCAAAATCACTGAAGTACGATGAAAAAATGTTTATTTGTTACCAATTTAGAGCAGATGCTCCCACATACACCCACCTACCTCAATACCAAGCTGACAATGTCATATGGGCTCAAAAGTGTCAGGTTTGAGCCCTGAGATTGCTGCTGCCTCAATGATACGTGCAATAAGATTTTCTTCAGAATCAACTAACATTGAGTGAATCAAGGTTTTCATGTAGCGTTCGTGCGGGGATTTTCAACAGCAACCAGAGTCATGTTTGGGAAGAAGCAAACCCTGATACTGCAATTTGTCACTGCCAACAAAAATGCTTTTTGGTCAATGTTTGGGCGGGCACTGTGCATGACCTTTTGATTGAATTTTACTTGTTAACTATGTGGCTTAGTGCACTGGGTGTTTCTGGAGGAAATGCTACCAGAATTGCTGGATGAAATCCCTTTGACATTCAGGAGATACATGTGGTTCCAGCATGATGGGGCTGTGGCTCATTTAGCATGTCAGGTCCGGAAACATCTCACTGCCACTTAAAATGATTGCTGGATTGGATAGGGTGGGCCTGCGACTTGCCCTCCCAGGTTATTGGACCTCACATCAATGGACTTCCTCTTTCGGGGCTACATAAAAACCTTCAGTTACTTATCGCTAGTTGATTTTGAAGAAAATTTTATTGCCTGTATCATTTAGGAAGCAGGAACCAGTCGAAGCCTGGCAATTTTGAGCACACATGACAATCTCCGCTTCATCAATGTTGGTTATATATTGAGGTCGGTGGCCATATATCAGAGCATGTGTTCTAGACTGGTAACAAATACAAATTTGTTCAGAATACATCAGTGGTCTTGCTTGATTTCCAACATTAGTCAGACCCACTTAGATGGTCACTGGCATTGTAAGGACTTATATCTGACATACGGTTGCTTTTCATTAAATCTTTGTTTTGGTCCATCCTGTCACTTCAAGAAGTTTGGGCATGGAGTTTTTCCACACCCTAATAACAATTCAAATGTTACTGGTCTTGTGGTGCATGTTCATGGTCTAGCTGGCCATGCAACACATTTTTAAAATACTGATATTGTTCCCTCCAAATTAAAGTACTGACACCAATTTCTTAGTACAGGCAGACTTAAAATTCCCATTCTCATATAACAAAGTTTAATCGATAACAAATCGTTGACATCTGTATATCTTGACTTGTTACTGCTGCTAATGATCAGGCTCATTCACTTCCTTGCCTCACAATAGCACTCAGTTTAAATGTCAACTACTACTGATTTGAAGACTGCAGAAGATGAGTCTAATCTATTATGTCCATCACAGAAATTACAACACCCCTAGTATTCACCAAAATAATTATGTGCAAGAAGAAGAGGATTTGGTTCCAGAGAGGTGAAAGACTTTTCTCTTGTACTTCCAGTATCTCCTTGGCATTCACTCAGCCTCCAATTCAGTGAACCCGAGATCTGTCCATGAGACTTGTGCATGGAACTCATCACCCACATGCAACTAGCGACGTGCATGTAAATACGAGACACTTTATCTACACTCTCCTTATACATCTCCACTGCGTGGTGCATAAGGACAGGTATAATTTTACCACCATCATTATGTAGAGACAAAATGCAACTTACATAGTGTGGTCCCATTTCCTGGCTCAGTTTTGTTGGGTCACACTCCTTCACACTCTGAATGCTCAACCTGAAGATATATTCAAACCTGAAACCATATAAAGTTTCAAAACAATCTTGGGTATTCATACTATGAAGAATCCCATACGAGATTTAAAAATATGGTCTTGGTTATGACACCATGTAGCTTCATACGAAACATCAACAATGTTTCAAATAAATCTACTGCCTCCCTCTTCAAGGTAGAAGCCAGTCAAGTTTGTAAGTCAAGAAGTCAGATCTGCAATTCAAGCAGTCTATATCAAAGTGGTCTATTTAATGTACCAGAAGAACTGCAGAAAACCAAAAACTTCTACATTCATTATGACTGTGGAAGTTCCATATTATCTCTCTGCTACAATGTTTGGTGAAATGGAATTTAAAAGATAATGATGCCTAGCAAAATACGTTTATTTCCCACAACATCTAGTTACATACCGAGGCCATATAACAGTCTGCAGTTTGTCCCAGTACTGATCAAGAGCTGGTACTGCTCGTTTGTGGCACATCAACTGATATCTCAGTATAAGGTGTACACACAAGAAAAGTGCAATGGCATCATAACAGTCTTGTACAAATTTTTCTAGGTTTTTCTGCAAAAGAAATAATCATGTGATTATAAAGAAAGAAACATCATGTAGTCTTTCAGTTACAAGACACTGTTACAAAGACCAACAAAGGTACAAGAAATACATTTAAGTTCATCAAATTCAATACACATGGCTGAAACAAGACCCATATTTTTCTCAGATCAGAGAGAAAGGAAACACAAAAGAGAGACAGCGGTGTTCCTAGTATTTGTATGCATAAAAATGTAGATTTATGTTGGCTTCCATTTCCTATTGCCTTCGGCAGACCAATGAGGAGCACAGAAAGATACTGTAAATCTGTACTGTTTCCAAAATACATGGCAGCCATGGCTGTTAAAGGAATGTGTAAATAATGTTGCAGAGATGTGCAGTGTGATTCAAATCCTTATTCCCAGCCCCTTTTTTTAAATAACATAAATAAACTTTAATTTCTTAATGTAACTGTCATTCCTACCATATATGACCATTTCAATCTTATTTTTTTAATTATATTTAGACATTTCAGGTTCCTTACATAAGCCGTTTGTACCTACTTCACTACGTTCATCACACACAGTCCCATACATGCTCCTCAGAATTTTCCTCTCAGACATGACCATGGCTATTTAACCAACTTAACTGGGGTCCACGTCTCTGGGGAGACTTGTATTGGTTCTATGAGACTTCCATACACTCTCTTTATTTTAGTATTACAGCGTATAATCAATATTTCATTTGTTTGTGTAAGCCAAATAAACAGTGGCTATCTTCATCTTAACTTTTATATATTTAAAACCGTCTTACACAACACAGTTTGCTAAAAGCAACAATTAGTAATTATTACAACATGTTTCGACTTTTTTAGGAAGTATCACGGATGTATCACTTCAGAGGATCCTCCACTCATCCCCAACATCACGGTACAATCACACACACTCAAGCCAGGATATTCAACTGTCTACAATACCACTCTACGGAATAGACGACAGACCCAAC
>Ga0123357_10009997_pt1 | contig 12023 bp, 6 predicted proteins | sample TergutEmb28metaG_FD_89873 | JGI IMG/M metagenome (GOLD analysis project Ga0123357, IMG submission 89873) | Embiratermes neotenicus P4 segment gut microbial communities from Petit-Saut dam, French Guiana - Emb289 P4 | ecosystem: Host-associated > Arthropoda: Insects > Digestive system > Gut ...
GACCAATGTGGTAATCAACATCATAGTCGCGAGCTCCTAATGATGGGCATAGTAGTGCCCGAAACATGTTGAGCCTATAAGAAGTACAATAAAATAAAAAGTGGCATCTAGTTGTTATTTTATTCTTCAGTTATCAGAATGATGCACGGTCCAATAAACATCAGATGCGGAAGTTTTTGTGTTATTTTGATTTTGACAGCGATTACTCACGAAAAATTGTTGCTATAAACGTAAAATTTAGTAATCAATTCCCTCTTCATAAGAATATTTAGATTTTTTTATAGGTCAGCAATTACAAATATGGATTCAGGGTGGCTGTTTAAGGCAATATTTGACCAAATATAGTAATGTAAATGTATATCTAACTAGTACCTTTCCAGAGTTGATAAAATAACCATAACAGCAATAATAACAACCGTAAACAAAGAAGAAAAGAAAGGAATCAGCGCAACTTGAAGGACCGGATACAGGCGACTCCTACTCAGCCGCGTCGTGTAGACTGACTTCAAACGCAGATGCTTATACTGAAATACATTAACAAATCAACAGGAATCAGCAGGACTGGACGTTTGTACGGTAGGAAAAAGGAAATCATTCTAAAACTCCTTGATTATTCATTAGCGTCTTCTGTTAGCCTCTTCCTGGAATTACTTGTTTAATCATTCAATGTCTGAATTAGCTGCCTCTACTGCGTCTTCAACTTGCATTACGGACCTCTTCACAGCCTTCTAAGTCCTGAAATTTAACATCACCCATAACCATTTTTGTGGTTTTATCCCCAATCTTGAATTTCTAAAACAGTGTTTGGAAAGCTTTTTATGTTTCCTTCAACAGCTGTAATTTTACCTGTTCATTTGGGCACTTTAAAACGCCGGACATTTCGGACAATTTACAACAATGATCGTGTTCTGTTGTAACACGCCATCTTCAGAAACATTTCAACTTTTGTCCCGACCAAAATTCCTTAGTTGCTCAGAATACGTTCTGGTCCAGCTCATTTAACTCTCATTTTTTCAATATCCTAACAATTCCAAAACAATCTTTTCCGGTTTGGCTGTAATTTCTAGGACCAAGAATGACAATATTACAGCCTTCTGGGATAGAGCGCAGTATTAATTCTTCTTCGACTGCCTTGACAATAAAGGCAGCAAGCATCTCCGAAAAACCGGGAAAAAGTCACCAATCAGTACGGCGTCAAACATCACAAGACTCTAGCCCTTATTTGTAATTCTGTGAAAATCTAAATTCACACAAATTTTACTTTTTTTATTGCAGTAGGAAGTTGTACAAGCGCTGTGGTACCAGCAATGTCATTCTTGCATAATTCGTTGCGCTGGTGACTTACATTGACACATAAGGTGTGAGAGCATCGATAAAAAAAATGATACATAATTTGTGGCACTAGTGACAACAGACATTGTCTCATAAGCTGCTTCAAATGCGATAAAAAAAAACTGTGTTACCAGCTGTAACAGACAGTGCCACGTCAGCTCTGTCACCAGCGATAAAGTACTGTGTTACCAGCTGTAACAGACAGTGCCACGCCAGATGTGTCACCAGCAATAAAATATTGCGTTATCAACTGTAAGAGGGTTATTGTTGCCTAGAACAGAAGTCTTTCTATAAATATTTCTACCGCTCACGACCCTCTTGATTAGAGAGCTGGAAGTTGATGCAGTCAATTTCCTCAACTAAGGCTTCGTCTTTCTTCTAAGACAAGATAAATTTCTTCTTAGCCTGACTGAGGTTGCAGCATCTTCGTCTGCCCTAGGACTCCTACACTACTTGTGATTGGCTCATTTCTCACGGGAGACGAGACAATAACCTATCGCCTTCAGCCTGTCTGATCTTACTGTTGGTTCTCAGATGCTTTATGCTTCTAACAATTTCGCAGAATCCAGTCAGTTTTAAACCGCGGCAGAATGAATAATGCAGCTGTTTACTTCTTTCTATACACTTGTGCTCAAATTCGTAATGCATTTTATCTACTTCTCTATAATCAGGCTTGTTTATTTTGTATGTTTGCGTTCTTTATTAACAAGCAAACAGCCCACTAATCGCTAGGTGATTTAAGACGCTATGTGGGTTTAAAATTTGTTAATTAAATGCAGCTGCACATTCATAACACTTAAGCCATAGCCATAGGGTACTACAATAAACAACGAACTGCAAAATTCGGTTTCTCACAGCTGTATTGACAAAAATTCAATTCTTCTGGCTTATGAAAGCTTGTAGGTTGAAAAATAATTACCATCATTTCGGAGAATCATGTAGTCCAAAAAAGACTTCTTAAACTGTAAATTTGTGGGAGATAAAACTGTTCCGAAACGTCGACAACTATTTACGAATTGACACTGCATCTTTTCCCAGTAGAATGGAATATTCAAATAAACTGCTCTTGATAGAGACTACACAATAATTTTGCTGGGTTTCTATAAGCTGTACTTCGGTTTTCCATACATTGGTTGGTTTAAAATCTTTTACACTTTCTGCGGGTTTTTTTAAAGATTGTGCCGTGATATTTGCGGTTTTGATGGTAAAGGTGAAAATTAACGTACTTTGAAACGCGACTCCGTTTATTCTAACGCAAATTTGAATTGTAAATAACACGCTTATTGTTTTATATATATATATGTGTGTGTGTGTGTGTGTGTGTGTGTGGGTGTGTGTGTTTAAATTTTAAAATTGATGCTTGTAAAATGGCAGACAAAATCATGAGGATATTTGTGAAGCATGCGTGTAAAAATAAAGACATATTTAATCGCAGTTTGCAAGTAAACCTCTGTTGAAGAGATGCTGCAACACAGAAATGGCGGAAGTGCATTTGGAATTCTACTTATTGAACCATATTATGATTATTGTAATAACGAATATGAGACAATCGAAAGAGGCAATAAGCTCAGGTGCAGTGTTTAATGTCGTAGTAAACCGACTGAAATAAATATTGGGAATTTCGTTACTGAGCAAAAATTAGATTCTCAGGAAAGACTCAGGGCCCATTCAGTGAGTTAGTTACGGTCGAGCTGTTACATTAATGGTGTTCAGGGCCCTTCAAGGACCACCAAAAGTCTCAGCTCAGGGCTGTCGGTGTGGGCAGAAAAACCTTTACAATTCAGAACATTATTTCCCCCCCAGGACCACCCGCTGGATAACTACTCATGCATAACACAACACAACTCTAGCCAGAAACAGAAAGTGAGGGAGTCCCAAACCTGCTGTGCAGAGTGCTGTGGCCACATCTCAAAGGAATCGCTGATCATCACTAAAATTCAAACTCAAAACTTTTTGGATAGTGATCCATTCGAACCCGTTCGTTATGACTAACGAACAGAAATACACGTATATGCATGTGGGAGCTTTTCTTGTAATTTATAATGTACTATTAAATAAACTTTAGTGGTGGCTTTCTTGATAATTCGGTTTTATTACTATAAAATGTCTCAAAATTATGTAGCATGCCGTGTATATAATGCGCCTATAAATTTCCTTTAAATTTCCTACCTCTTGTCAGTGTAGTGGGATGATCAATGAACACACCTAAAACAAAGCAACTATTGTATGAGGACGCGTATGCTTTATAGAAGCTGCTATGTTCTCTGCCCTCCAGGTGGTTCATAGAAGCTGTTTCATCTATCGATCATTCCCTGTTATAAACCCCGTCTCTAATGCTTGTATAACCAAGACTTCCATTAGTAGACAAAACCTAACTACTAGCAGAAAACGGCGTAAAAATTGTCTGCTTGTAACCACTACTATAACAGATGGATGGTACTTTTGAAGTTCCTGGAAAATGCGATCTTCGCTCTTCTGTGGTGTGTATGCAGTGTAGATTGGTAATTACCGACGTTGCGGGGGTAAAATATCATTCTTCTTGGACTGCTTGGCCTTTGAAGATTGAACCGATAGGTTGTCCCAAAACGTCGAGAAAGATCAATCTTTGCTGCGTAACATTTCAGAACAGCGAAGATTTCATTTACACGCAGCGGAAGCCTGAAATCATTCCTAAAATGTTCAAGAAATGGGTCCCGACAAATACATTTATACCTATTTTTTTAATGTTTTGTTGACCATACATCGTGATATATTTGCACAATAAAAACCAAGAGGTTGCACTATTTTACTCTCAATTTATTTCAATAATTAACCTCCACATACTCCGAGCAGGTTCACTGGTCATCATCAGGAGGTATTACTCTGTATATACAGCAGTTGGCATGTGTCATGCATTATGTTGGTTGGCTGAAATTAATACCTGATAATGAGCAATAAATCTACTCGAAACATGTAGAGGTTAATTACTGAAATAAACTGAGAGTGAAATAGTGCATCCTGTTGGTTCTTACAGCGCAAATATTTATACCTAATGAAGACAGAGTTACAGAAAGCTGCAAAATATTGCAGAATAACACCCTTCGTCGTTGGCATTTCTCGCCAAATATTATTAGGATGAACGGCCAAGGAAAATGAAACGCGTAGGGCACGTGTCACATATGGGGTACAACCGAAATGTGTACAGACTTTTGGTTAGGAACCACGAGAGAAGGAAACCGCTTGACAAATAAACGTGTGAACGTACACGTAATACAGGGTAATTTAAACAAATATATATGAGTTGGATCTGGTTGTGGATATGGAGAATTATCAGGCTCTTGTAACTATGGGAATGAACGTGGTGTCTACGTCATGCGGTAAATTTATCGGTTAGGTGAAAAAATATGAGCTTCTCAAGTATAACACTACCATATGGCTTTATTTATTTAGTTAGTTAGTCAGTCAGTCAGTCAGTTAGTTAGTTATTTACTCAGTCAGTTAGTTACGTAGTTATGAAAATGGAGCAATTATTCGGTACGAAAATTCCATATAATTCTGTAGAATTGTGTCACCGATAGTCAACAGGGCTAACGACTCGCGGACAGTCGTAACTATTAGTTTTGTTTTTTTAGTTTCTCCTTGACTACTTTATTTCTGTTCGACTCAACGGAAGACTGACTTTCAAACGCAATAGCGCCCACGGTATCAGAAGAATTACAATGCATGTGGGCTTATGTTTTCAATCCATATTAAACGTCATAGAATCGCATTCATTTCGGTTCATATATTTCAAAATGGCAACACAAAATTTCATCTGAAACTTTCATGCATTGTAAGATGATTCACACGTAAGCAGTGGGCTGAAGACAGAGTTGTGGATTATCTGAGCACTTTGCATACTACAGACCTAATTGAAAGTTAAGCTTCTGAAAGCTGCAAAACTTTATGGAAACAATTGGGAATGTAGAGAATATTATATCAACGTATGTTTTCAAAATACCTGTAAGAAGTAAGTAATGTTGCAACAGTCGCTAAAGTACAAAAAAAAAAAAAACTCATTCATACACATTGCTGGAGAAGGAATTATGCCTGTGACACCAGTTCACAGAGAGAAATTAATAAAATTTTCAAACATATTAACTATGCCCTTTTCCATCAATAAGTACGGGAATGTAGATACGATTCCATGAATTATTAACCACTATTTGACAGCAGTAGCCAGCTTCTTCCTGCGGCCGCTTTATCCCATGAAATACAGACTAATTAATATACAATAACAATGTACAGACTCACGGTAACCATTGCTGTACCACAGTAGAACACTTGCTTTCCCATATTTTTCTACTTGTTTTTTCAAACTTTAAAATATTTTTACTCTAATTGCTCTACCTTTGTGTAGTACTTAATTATATCCACTGTTCATGAGCAGTTTAAACATTTTACGCTTTATCGAACAGTATTGGTTCAGAAAGATCACAAAGCTGATGGGCAATACATGTAACACATACGGGAGATGAGAAATGCTTCAAAACCATGAGCAGAAAACCTGAAAAAAAAAACGCACTAAAGAAATATAGATAAGGTTATGATACTATTAAAATTAAGCTTAAGAAAACAGCATGTGAAGAAGTGAATTAGGTTTATCTCTATCTTGTTAAAATCCAGTGATTTTTTCCTGAAAACACAAAAATAAAAACTGGCCTTTTGCAAAAATGTGAGCTTTATCTTGTCAAGTTGAAGCTTATAGTGCAAGTCTCTGCCCTGCAAAGTTACGTACATGAAATGGAAATTATACAGGCCTGGTGAACTGGTTCGACACATTATGCTTAAAAAATATTCCAAGATGCGTGCTGTTTTAGGAAGACATGCTTGTTTTAGCCAAAGTATCAAAAGGAAGAAGAGGTCTGGTGATAAGTAATAAGACCTCTAAGAGCACTATGACAGAGAACTAAGAATATTGGATATTCGGTATTGGCTTAATGTACTATAACACAGCGGCTTCTGAATAAGGGGGATGGGGAAAAACCACGGAAAATAACAGCCAGGACAGTCTGGTATTAAGGTTAAGTACCTCTAGAAGGTGTCGGAAACTGTTTGGATTTAAGGGGATTTGTTTCTTCAGATCTATATGTGAAATTAATTGCTGTTTCCTACTGTCATTCACAACTACATCAAATTCGTCACAAACCCTACTGGTTATCTCGACATTACGATATTGCGCAGCTTGCAGACAACAAAATATAATATGCGACTGGTTGGGTCTGAGTGTTCTTCTAAGGTTCGACTAATAGCCTCTGCAGCTTTCCTTTTGGCATTTGTAGTTGCGCCTACTTTGTTATCATCGTCATCATCATTATCATCACCATCATCATCATCATCATCACAGAGCAGAAGGTGGTGTGTCCCACTCATGTCTAAAGCCTCTATCTTTCTATGACTCAAAGAGTCATTTTGGAACATGACGTTGTGTCATTAGGCAAGTGGTTTCGGACGTTTCGAAGATACCACGAGCCTTCGAAACGTTAGACACCATTCACAAAACTACGCAGCGTCTTACACCAGAACGCTCGAGTCTTCACCAACATCGCTATGAGAAACTCAAATTTCGCTTTTTCCACATTATCTCATATACGGCACAATTTTTGAAAAGAAAGTTATAGAATATCAAACGTGTGTCTGATTTTCCCTGCAAATTTTGTTTGAAACATTTATCATTCTAAGAATAACTAAGCGAGGTATAATAAAAACTTATTTAAGTCTTCATATAAAGTACCCGTTATTCTGGCCAGATATGAAGGAAAATTGAACGTTCTGGACAAATTTTCTTAAAGTACTCCAATATCAATGTTCATGAATATCCGCTCGGTGGGAGCCGAGTTGTTCCATGCGAACGGACAGACAGACAGAGAGAAAGACAAGACGAAGCTAAGTTTTTTTCTAAATTTTGCAAAAGGGCCTAAAAGCGACAGACACAAAGTGACTTATTTTCTGATCATTCTGAATTGGAAATTCATCAGACAAAAGTGTCCTTCCCTCAGTATATTTCATAACAAGTCAATTTGTAGGAACGTCGTTCACACACCGTAACTGCAAACAAAGCACGGCTTACTCAGCGCGTGCTATACAAACTGCAGCTTTTGTTATTCATACACTTTTTGCACATGACTCGGCGTGATTTCCAACTAGTAAGTTTATGTTGCAATACGGACGTTCCCAATGTAATAATTCCCATTTCCTCTACTCGAAAAGAAACAGGTTTTAATGTGCTTCCTGACAGTAAACCGTATTTACTTTACCAGATATGATAAGTTATAATATGGCGTTCCATTTATAGAGAAGTTTTGTAATTTATACTTTTTTTTCGTCTCTTGCTAAAAGCACTGAAAACCAAGGGTAAATTATTCTCTTCTATTTCAAAAATACTTTAAGGAAATGAATAAAGACTAAGATTTTTTTCCAGAGAAAGAGCTTGCAAGTTGTGTTAAATTCGAGGAAAATGATTTAAAATTCTAATTTATAATACCTTAATCATTAAATCTCTTTTAAATAATTAAAATTGGCGTACAAAACACAAGAGCAATTTGCGTTATTCTTATCAAAAATCTACTTAAGTTCGCAATACGATTAGTAGGGCTACATCAACATGTCACGGAATACAGAGGTAATCTGCGTTTGGCGATTTAAAAATACAGGGTAAAGGGGGCAATTATCAATGGTGTAAATTTCTTCACTGATCATCAGTTGTCTGATATATCTCTGTAATAATGGTGATGCAGTTATTTCAATCGCGACACAGTAAACATAAATGTTACTCATGTTACCTCAACATAAAAAAACTCTTAAATAAACAGAAAATTCGTAATCCATAAGGGTAATCACAAAATATGGCGGTCCTTCGAAGGTTGGTTTACTATTCCTACGTTTTGAATTCTTTTCTTCTCGTGTAATAGACCAGTTCCGATTTAACCGTATAGCACTATTGATTCAACAAAGTCTCCAGCTTCAGGCACAGGTAGCATCAGCGTGCCGAGACTGATGTCACAAATCGAGAGATGGCGCCAAGTCGTGTGCGCGTAAATCAGTCAGTCTGCAGTCACGGATAAGGAATTTCCAGGGTTTGTCTTCTTACGTGACAGCTGCAGTCACGTGACTGAGGTAGGAGGAACGCATGTTTCTGAGACATGCACTACAAGTTTTCATGCAAAATGACAGAAACTTTGTGGATGTAACCCTGCTATACTGCAATCCCGCTGTCTTCCACATGTTCCCACCACAACGGGGCCATTTCTCGTATCGTGAGCTGATCTTTTACGTTTCCCATTTACAGAAGTTCGTTGTCTTCTGTTACAAGTTATCATGCCACAATTGTCTACAGCGCGATAACCTATGAACTTGTTACCACAAAGATTTTGTCTCGACGCTGGAAACAGACGAAAATCGCTCGGTTCTTAATTCCCAGAATTAACCAAAATCAGGGTAATTTGTTTAGTTACGAGTTTATGTTCCACGTTAAAGTACGCATTTTCTGACATCTTCCCATAATTTAACACCAACAAGATACAAACGGTAAAATGAAAACTGAAAATTTCTCAGATGTTCAAACCATTAATCCACTTTGGTCGTACTATTGTTATTGTTCAAAACTGCACACATTTTATGGAATGTTGCATCGTTCTAAGGGACGTAATTACGTTTTTTGCAGAATTGACTATTGACATGTCTACGAATATTTTGCAAAAATTTTCGTTCAGTCAATCTCAAAGTCGCAAACCACCGAAATGTTTTATAATTGTTGACCTAATTTGTACCCCACGAATAATCCGCACATACAAAAAAAATAACAGATTTAATCAACAAAATTTCGTCACATATTTGCAGTTTTAAAATATTTTTGTATGTACAGCGTTTAATGTTATCAGTGGAATATATTCTGCACCCTGTTCATGACCTTCAACAACAGCAATAGCGAAGTTGTCAAACAGGCTTGGGAACAAGTCACATAGAGCTGGCCACGGCAAGAAACACGCCATGTTGGATGTATTCCAACACTTTTAAGCTTCTACCTTTGAACCTTACCGACTGTCTCTGCGAAGGTAATTTCGTCGGAAATCGTCGTATGCGCAGTTGGAAGGGAAAGGTAGAATATGATGAACATAACTGAATCCTGGGTATAAGGGTATTTTTCACAGAGCCAAAAACTTCCACCGCTAAGCAGTACTCGTGCATGCTTCTTATGATCATGTGCTGCCACCAACGGAGGCCAAAGGAAGGAATCATATTCATTGTACTTCCCGTGGTTTCCGGTAAATGCAGCACTATCAATTTTTAACCTTACCTTTTTATTAAAAATAGTTTTTTTGAGAAGGATTTTCTGAAAACAAAGGAGAATGCCATTCATGCTAAATCATATACTTCCCAAAACTTTCTAACTTGAAAAGATCCTTTCGGCATTTCGGTAGATCGTGATGAATCAAACAAACTTTGCCTTATATATATGAGTCTATCTACATAGCAAATTTCATGTACCTAGACGCAATCAACAAATATTTAGCATTAAGATCCCAAGTTACTCTTCTCCTTACATATGTATCTTGCAAGTCGCATAGAAACTAAAGTGGATTTTTATAGATTAGTATCGGCGGCAGCCATGGTGACGTCCGTAACCAAAGTGTTCATTAACGCACATGCATCTTCGTATACAGTGCTTGTTATTTTTGACCGACTGTAAGTAAAGTTGAACATAACATAAAAAATACAAAATTTCACGAAAATCATTCCAGAGGGAGACGGGTTGCTCCATGCGGACGGACGGACGGACGGACAGGATGGACATAAACGACAAAGCTAGTGATTTCAGGCTTCCGCCGCGAAGTAAATGAGAACTGCGCTCTAATGGGCTATTACGCAGGGAGTAGTGGTAATTTCTTACCGACGTTTCGGGACAATCTATCGGTCTCATCTTCATGGGTAAAGAATAAAAAAACTTTGGGTTTGAAATAAACGAATATAAATCATTATGAAAAGAACGCGTTGATATTGTTTAGAATTGTTACATAGGAGTTTTCAGCAACTCACTATCCGAGAGAACGTCTCATGTTGTAGGTTTTACAGTAAGTCTCACTGTACTGAAGCGTGTAAAGCTTAGGGCATTCCCTGAATGAAATGCCAATCGAGAGCAAAACTTAATTCCCCTCATGGATTATTTAACGAACCCAACTCAGAAAATACATCGTCTAGTGGAAGAAGTTTCAATGAATAACAAATTTAAAGCATGTGGATTGAATCGGTCGTAATTTGACGTACCAACGGACATTTGTGTGCTACTGGAAACGAGTACAGCCACGACGTCATAACCAGGATAGCCGACGTTCCTGTTAACAAGTCAGCGTCTGTACACGATTTGTTAGGATTTTCAGGCGCCTCTGTAAAATTTCGAAAAGCGACTATTAGGTTCGTCATGTCTGTCTGTCCGTCCATCCGCCTGTCCGCATAGAACAACTCGGCTCCCACTGGAGGGATTTTCATGCAATTTGATATTTGAGTACTTTTCGAAAATATGTCCAGAAATTCAACAAGAATAACGGGCACTTTACATTAAGACCAATATGCATCTTTGATCATATTTCGCTCAGTTCTTCGTATAACGAGAAATATTTTAGGCAAACGCTGTAGAGAGAATCAATACACGCATTTCATGTCCAATAACACGTTTTTCGAAAATCGTGCCGTTAATGAGAAAATGTGGAAAAATATTGTAGAGCCGGGCAGGCCACAGACGATATTATGGCACATACACATTTCATGGTGGATACCTAAGGCTGCAAATATACACTCAGGATGTGTAACACTTGTTGTTGTTCCACTGCGACAATGGTTGCCCGAAAGCGCCTGTGTTACGTTACACGTACAATTCCTGTCTTGTTTACTCCTAGAGCGATGCATTTTACCACAAGAATTCTTTGCACATCCCGAACATGATTTAAGAAATGAGGGAAAAACGAGATAAGCCTAGTGTGTAACCATGTGGGTCTCTGTCGTCACCGCCTGGTTGTGTCTGCCCGTGGACTTTGTCTCAAAATAGCACCCCAGGTGGCCTATTTGTGCTCCTGTGGGCCTCCCGGAACTGAGCACTAGCTCGAGATGTACACTCACTGCATATTGCATGGTGCATGACACACAAAAATGAGGCAGTAAATAAGACATTGAAAAAAATAATTCACCATAAAAATAAAATAATCACTGAAGTAGATTTCTACAGTTCTGATGCTTTGATTTGCAGAAGAAAACAGCGTTCTGGGCACCTTAAATGGGGACTATCTGTGTAGAAGAGGTTTGTCTAATGAATCCAGTAATGTGTTTGTGTAAGTGACAGAAAGCGTTCTAAGCATAAACCGTAAACTATACAATATCTATTCTGAGAGAAAAGAACCAACTAGATGCTACTGAATGCTTTATTGCACTTATAATCTGCTCAACATATTTTGGGCACATATATGCCCATCATCAGGAGCTCGAGACTATACTTGTGTTATTGCCGCATATTATGTGTAATGCCTTGGTTGCTGGTGGTCGACTGTTAGGAGCACAGCAGCAGGCTATGCGTCCGGGATGAGGGAAATTGTGCGACTGAGTCGCACAATTTCCCTCATCCCGGACGCATAGCCTGCTGCTGTGCTCCTAACAGTCGACCACCAGCAACCAAGGCATTACAC
>Ga0123357_10009999_pt1 | contig 12023 bp, 13 predicted proteins | sample TergutEmb28metaG_FD_89873 | JGI IMG/M metagenome (GOLD analysis project Ga0123357, IMG submission 89873) | Embiratermes neotenicus P4 segment gut microbial communities from Petit-Saut dam, French Guiana - Emb289 P4 | ecosystem: Host-associated > Arthropoda: Insects > Digestive system > Gut ...
GCGGTTAGGCGTGGATTACGTAAGCTACAAATGAGGCCAGATTCCGTCCGCGCATTTTTCAGGCATAAGGATTGTAAGTACGCTGCGGCTTAAGGTCATCAATATTATGCACGGATTAGTATGATCACCATCCTGCCATTATTGACATGTTCCCATGTTCAGCCCTGATCGGCAGGCGCTCTTGAGGAAGGCGGCGAAGATCTTCAGCCGCACTGGGTAACCGTGCTCCGGTGCTCCGGTTTCACAGGCATTTTCATTTCTGGCACCTCCTCGTGAATCGGATTGGGTGCCGGAGAATCGCATAGAGCGATTCGTCGCGCCAAATGGGAGGACTTTGACGCTTACGAAGATCAGGTGAAGCGGTGAAGCGATGGTGACCAGGGCTCGAAATGTTGCCTTGTGATCACGGCTTCGACATTCGACACACTGCAGCCTCCTGTCCATTAAGTCTCCGGGTCTCCGAAGACCCATGTTCCTGAAGAATTGCCGCCTGATGTCCGTGGGAGCGGCGGCGCCCGCCATGGCGCAATCTTGGGCTTCGGCCTCGCCGCCGCACCGCGCCAATCCCCGACATCTGCGCCGATCAGGGCTGGGTGGAGGTGGCGCCTTGTGTTTCGAGGAAGCGGGGAGCCGGTGAACATCTGCGCGAATAACCGCTGCGGCTTCGCGGAGCCGGATTTTGGCGACGGGTGCCAGGACACAGGCGGTCAGGACCGTCAGAAAATTGACGCTTCCGAAGTGTCGGTTCGCGAAAGGAGCGCTCGATGGAGCGCAGTCAGGATTGATCCAGTTATTTTCTTGTGCCCATCGCCATGTCAGGGCCTGACGAATGCTGCAGCCGGTGCGCCGTGCATGCGCCATCGAGGTGGCGCATGAATTCCGTGAGGGCGATAATAATCCAGGATTTTTAAAAAGGTAGAAAGCCGCTGCCAGGAACCGGTTGCGGCAGCCAGGCATTGCGCCAGGATCCCTGAAATAATGAAATGGCACAGGATGCGGGGTCTGCCGAAATCTGAAATTTTCAGATCGATAATTCTTTGCAGAAGGAAGAAGGAAATCACGGGGGCGATTGAGGATTGACGGCCCCAACCGGGTACGGGTTTGCGGGTGGCGAACTCCTGGCTTTGTGGTGTCTTGCTCTTGTGCTGTCCTGGTCTTGCGCTGTCGTCGGGCAGGCTGTGGGGAGGCTGCGCCAGCAGCTTCCTGATTTGGTTTTTCCCGGCATTGCGGGCGGTGGCTGGGGAGGCGGCTTGCGGAAAAATCGCGCAGCATACGCGGCATCTGACTATTTGCGGGGCAGCTCGGTTCATTTTTTACTGCCTCTCCTTCGGGATCGAGATTCTCGGTTCGCATCCCGGCTCATCAGCTTCGCAGGAAGGTGCGAAGTTCGGTCATTTAACAGCCGGAGAAAATGGAACCGATGACCCTGGCGTAATCAGGTTCATTGCTGGAGAATTCTGCGAAAGTCGGACGGGTCAGGCGACAGGAAGACACGCATTTTATCGATAAAGCGCGCACGCCTGCCGCAACGCGGAAAAGAAATGCGTACAACATCTGCGGCTTTGAAAAAAATACACAGGAACAAAAATGGGGTCTGCGCCGGTGGTACTCACAGTCAAGGATGAAGTAATAAAAGGCAAACCGGTGTGCATTTTCCGCAGGCGGCAGCCTGCCCCTGGATAATCCTGGCACAGGAGCGCATCGGTTCTGTTTGGGAGATGATTTGCTCGGGGCGCGCGCGGAAGAATTGCCGCTCGGAGCCCGCGTGCGTATCAAGCGTCAGATGTCAGCCGGCGGCGGCAGGCAGGGGAGCAATTCCGTTATTTCCGCCCGACTTTGCGGAAGGCGGAAGGTGCCGCGCATCCTGTCGCGGAGTGCGATACCGGATGGGCGTGCGGATGTCGGAGATTTAAATGGAGATGATACAGCCGGGGTGCGGGAGTGCGACGAAATTAATTCCGGCAATCTTTTTCGGAGTGTGTTGTCTCATCGCCGTCGTCTTTATTCTTAATGTGAATATAGCGACTATTGCAGCTCAATCGGAGGTTGTGCACAGTCAGCACTTGATTTCGAGGGCAGGAAGTCGGAACCATAGGCAGTCGATTCGAATGTGATGGGCAGGACGATGGCGCGAGCCTTGCGGGCTTTCGCGCCGTCTTTCCGGTCTGTCCGGTGACGCGTGCCTTCCGCCTCCGGGAGAACAAGCGGTCCCGCCGGTGGGCGAAAGTGGAGAGTTGACCCGATCACAACAGTATCAATGGAAAGAAGTGGACGATGAGACAGGAATCCGCAGGTGCCGTTCTGGCGATGTTCAGCGCTGTGTTTGTTTTCGCGTCCGCCGCGGGGGTGACAGGGAGTTCCGCCGAGCAGCGGCTGGCGCAGGCGAGCACCGCCCAGCCGCCGTCGCAGGCGGTGAGGAAGCCTCCGGCCCGGGGACAGGCCCCGGCGCATGCCCAGCCGGTGGCGCAGACCACGCCGCAGCCGGCCGCAGGGCTCCAGTCCGGTGCCACGCCGCCGGCACAGCCGCCGTCGGTGTTCGAGGATCATGTGCGCCAGAGCAAGATCGTGACCTGCGCCAAGATGTTCACCGCGCTTGGTCGCGGCATGAGCGACAATTTCTCCTATGCGGCGCAGAGCCAGTGGGACAGCAAGGCCGGCAATGCCCATGCCATTCAGTCGCTGGTCGCTCTGAAACCGGCCCCCAACGCGCCCTCCCAGCAGCTCGACGCCGGGATCGTGTTTGCGGCTCCGATCGGGTCGGGCTGCGAAGGCCATCTGGTGCGGGTGACCCCGGTCACCACGAGCTGCCAGGATGTCGCCGCCCAGCTTGCCAGGTCGGAAGGCAAGAACACCCCGCTTGGGGATCTGTCGGTGTCGGCAATGCCGAACGGCGCTCAGGTGATGCTGATTCCGTTTGAAAAATCCTGCGTGACGATGACGGTGCTCAGGGCAGCCGAATGAACAACCACAATGATGGCAGGCGCAGGCCCGTGAATGTGACCCCGGCAAATGACCGGGGTCCGTTGCGCGGACCGTCGCGGTCACCCGGGGCCATGCCGGGTGGCGTTCCTGACAGGCGAAGGCGGGGGATCATGAAAAAAGTGCGGAATTTTGCCTTTGCGCTGCTTGGCGTCGTCCTCGTGATCGGTCTCGCCGGGGTTGGTTTCTACCTCGGCGGCAACAAGGGCGGGCATGGCGTCAACACCGCCGGCGTGAACCCGCAGGGCGCAGCCGCTGCAGGGGGGGCAGCGGCGCAGCCCTCTTCCTCGCCGCAGCCGGCGGCCGGTCCGGTCCAGCAATCGGTGTTCGAGAAGCTGGTGCAGGAGGCCAATATCGTCACCTGCGGCAAGACCTTCGCGGCACTGGGCAACGGCATGAGCCGGAATTTCGATTACACGGCACAGAGCAGATGGGATTCCAGGTCCGCCAATGACCACTCCGTCGTCTCTCTGGTGGCGTTAAAACCGATAGCACCAGGTGGCGCGATCGGTGGAGGGACGATATTTGCGGCGCCGGTCGGCGGATCCTGTGAAGGCGAGGTGGTGCGGGTGACCCCGGTTCCGAGGTCCTGTCCCGATGTCGCCGCGCAGCTGGAGAAATCGAACGGGCAGTCGGGTCAGCTCGGAGAACTGGCGGTGCTGAGCATGCCCGGCGGCATCGAGGTGATGCTGCTGCCCTTCGACAAGGCCTGCGTCACCGTGACCGTCCTCAAAGCCGCGGGGTGATGATCAGGATGTGGCGGGTTCTCGCGCTGCTATTTGCTCTTGCCGGCACTGCGGCTGTCGCCGGGCCGCCGACCGCTTCCAGCTTCATGTCGCCGGCCATCGACCGCAACATCTTCCGGGAAGGCGAGGTCCAGCGCCTCTCCGGGGATTTCCACTCCTGGCGTGTGGTCTGTGATGTCGTCACCCGTCTCAACCAGCGCTTCTGCAGCCTGTTCGGCGCCGGCAAGGACCGGGAGGGCCGAGCCCTGGTCGCCATCGTGGTGACCACCACCGATCAGGGCCAGCCCGCGGCGTTGCTGCGCCTTCCGACCAATGTGGCGGTCGGCAGCATCGTCGAGGTGTCGTCGGTTGCTGCGGCCGAGGTGCGGGCGCACGCGGCGGGAAAGAAGGCGGCGAAGAAAGGCGGAGCCAAGCTTCGGCTCAGCGTGGTGTCGTGCGATGCGAGAAACTGCATGACGTTGTGGAAACTCAGTCCGGAACAGATCGCCACCCTGAACAGCGCCGGCAGCCTGCATGTGCGCTATTCGCTCAAGGGAGATGACGCCGGAGCAAAATGGGGGGTGGAGACGACCTCGGCGATTGCCGTCGATGTCGTGGTCGAGGGCGCCGGCTTTGCTGACGCGGTGAATGCCACCATGGGCAGGAGTGATCTTCTGCACTGAGGTGGCGGCGCAGCGACAGGGAGGAGATTGCAGGATCTCTCGAGAAAGAGAAGGAGGAGAACGGGGCCCGGGAGATGGGAGGAACAGGGCGGAGCATCGCTCTCCGCAGAGAGGGCCAGGACCCGGAATCCGCCAGAGACGATGGGGAGGAAAATCGGGCCCTGGCTCGAAAGATGAGGAGCCGGATCTGCGATCCACTCAAGGCCGGAGGCAACAGGACTCCGGCAGGAACACAGGAGCGGGATCTGCGATCCCTCAAAAGGAACGGCGGAGGAGGACAGGGAGCGGAACCGGAAGGCTGGAGGCGGAAGGATCCGGCAGATGGGAAAACAGGGCCCGGATCACCCTGTGGCTCGTCGCCTGGTGATTCACTGGCGGGAGACGAAGGTGAGGAGTGAGCGGATGAGGTTCGCCGAAAGAGGCTGAGCTGACGTGAGGAGGTGGAACCGGGCAGACGAAGCCTTGAGGAGAAAGGTGGCGGCTTTGCAGATGGAGATCCGCATCCTTTCCGGATGCAGGTCGGTGCATGCGGAGCGACCCTGGAACGGGGAGCGGGCCTTTCGCCGGGAGCCGGGAACAGAACCCGGAACCGTTCGGGCAGGCGCCTTGCGAAGAGAGGTCGCATCCTCTTCGCACAGGCTTCGTGGCGGAACTGCCGGACCCGTCCGGGAGACTTGAGGAACGAAAGCCGGACTTATCCGGCAGAAGTTTGAGATTCCCGCTCTTGTTTGAGTGAACGAGGGGAAAGATTCAAAAGCGGCTGGTATTCGACAGGACCCGGGGGGGCGGATCTTGAGATCAGGTGAGAAGCCCGACGACGAGTGGGGATTGAAAAGCCTTTCACGGCTCCTGGCGCTCGAAGACCATGTCCGGATTGTCGACGTCGGTGCCAATGGCATCGAGGGCGATCCGCCCTACCACAAACTGGTGGAATCCGGCCTGGCGCGCCTCACCGGCTTTGAGCCCCAGGCCGAGACCGTGGTGGCTGTGAGCGCAGACTGCACCCATCTGCCCTGGGCGCTGGGAGACGGCAGCGACATCGAATTCCGGCGCTGTCTGCATTCCGGCTTTTCAGGCAGCCTGGAACCGGCGCGCGAGACCATTGCGGTATTCTCGCAATATGCCCCCAATGCGACCGTGCTGGAGCGCGCCACGCTGCCGACGCGCCGCCTTGATGATGTCGCCGAGATCGAATTCATCGATTACCTCAAGATCGACATCCAGGGCGGGGAACTGGCAGTCTTCGCCAATGGCCGGACCAAACTGGAGCGCACGCTCTTCGTGCACACGGAAGTGTCCTTCGTGCCGCTTTACGAGGATCAGCCGACGCTTGGCGATGTCGACAATGAACTGAGGCAGCAGGGCTTCCTCCCGCACTGCTTCGGCGGGGTCAAGAAGGCGATCATTCCGCCGCTTCTCCTCAACAACGACTGCTGGACCACGCTCAACCAGCTGCTCGACGGCGACCTGGTCTATGTGCGCGATTTCCGTAAGGCCGCGGCGCTGTCGGAGCGCCAGCTGCGGGTCATGGCTCTGATTGCCCATGCCTGCTACGGCTCCTTCGACCTCGCCTATTATCTGCTGCGCGAGCTGGCGCGCCGGGCTCAAGTCGGGAGCGATGCATCCGATACCTATCTCAGCCTTGTCAATTCCATCCTGAACAGCGGAAAGAGAGCCACGCCATGAGCCTGCTGCCCGACGCGCATCTGCGTTCCATGAAGGTCATGTTCGCCACGCCCTGCTATATCTCGGCGGTGACCATGAATTACACTACCAGCATCTTCAATCTGGTGTGGCACTGTGCCCGTTTCGGGCCCGACTGCATCCTGCACATGATGTCGGAGAGCCTGATCACCCGCGGCCGCAACAAGATCGTGCGGGATTTCCTCGCCGACGACAGCTTCACCCATCTGTTCTTCATTGATTCGGACATCGAATTTTCTCCCCAGTCGGTGTGCCGGCTCCTGCTCGCCGACCGCGACATCGTCGCCGGGGTCTATCCGATGGAGAAGATGAACTGGCCGCCGGGTGGACCTCCGGCCGGGATGAGCCGCGAGGACTTCGATGTCTGCTACACCGATTATCCCTTCAATCCGGTCGGCCATGGTTCCAAGCGGGTGCGGGATTTCGCCGACAAGGACGGCTTTGTCGAAGTGGCCGAAGCGCCCAACGGCTTCATGTGCGTCAAACGCGATGTCTTCAAAAAGCTGATGAAGGCCTATCCGCATCTCAAATACACGCCCGACGGCCCGCCCGGCCAGCCTCTGGCCCATCTCTACTGGCGCTTCTTCGACTGCATGGTCGATCCCGAAACCGACCGCTACCTCTCCGAGGATTTCGCCTTCTGCAGGCTGTGGCGCGATATCGGCGGCAAGGTCTTTGTCGATCTCGACTGCCGGCTGGGACATCTCGGCCAGCATATGTTCAAGGGCCATCTCGGCGACAGCCTGAGGGCGCAGGGAAGATGGTGAGGCCGTGAGGCGGGGCAAAGCTTCGGAGAGATGCCGGGCCCGGGCGGGGGCGGGCAGCGGAAAAAAGAGAGCGCCGGGGACATGGTGAAAAAAAACGAAAAGCGGAAAACGCCAAAACGGATGCCGGAGCCGGTCACGCCTGAGACAGCCATCGGACTGTTTCAGGGGGGACGCTTCAGGGAGGCCCTGGACGTGGCCCGGGCCCTGCTGGAGGAGCATGGCCTGCGCGCCGACCTCCTCAACCTTGCCGGAATCTCGGTGCAGCGTCTGGGCGACGTGGCTTGCGCCGAGCAGTATCTGCGCCAGGCCATTGCCACCCGGCCGGACTATTCCCCGGCGCTCAGCAATCTCGGGCTGCTGCTGGAGAAGAGCGGCCGCTCGGCCGAGGCCGTCGAGGTCTATGAGAAGGCGCTGGCGCATGACCCGGGCTGCCTCGAAGCCGCCTGCAATCTCGGCCTCATCCTCCAGCGCCGCGGCGATGGCACTGCAGCCGAAGTCGCCTTCCGTCACGTCCTGGCGGTCAATCCGAGCTTCCTGGAGGCGCTTCTCAATCTGTCAAATCTCCTGATGGAGAACCGCAAATTCGAAGAGGCCGAAACGCTGGCCAGGCGGGCCCTGCGGGTGCGCCCGGATTATGCAGCGGCGCATTTCAATCTGGGCTGGATCTGTTCGCAGACCGGGCGCGAACGCGAGGGGGAACTTTCCTATCGCACCGCACTGGCCTCTGACCCCGCTTTTGTCGGCGCCGCCAATAATCTCGGCCTTCTGCTACATCGCCTTGGCCGTCTGGAGGAGGCTGAGGGGGCCTATCGCCAGGCGCTCGGCATCAATCCCGGTTACGCCCATGCCTGGAATAATCTCGGCAATGTGCTGGCTGAACTGAAGCGGCCGGTGGAGGCTGCGGAGGCTTACGAAAAGGCGGTCGCGATCGACCCCGACTATGCCCACGCCACCGGGAAACTGCTGTTGTCGTCGCGCCAGATCTGTGACTGGTCGAAAATCGCAGCCATCGAGGACCAGATTGTCGCTCTCGTGGGCGAGGGCCGGGTTCACGGCCTCGGGCCCTTCGAGATGCTGATCGTTGACCGCCTCACCGGGACGGATCACAAACTGATTGCCCGGCGCTATGGCGAGGAGGTTCACGGCGCGGCGCTGGCGGCGCGGCCGATCGTCGCGGGCAGGGCTCATCCGGAAGCGGAGGCCGGGCGGCGACGGCTTCGCATCGGCTATCTGTCCTCGGATTTCTCCGAGCACGCCACCACCCATCTCTTCGCCGGCGTCCTTGATGCCCATGATCGCGACCGGGTCGAGGTGTTCTGCTATTCGACCGCACGGCCGATTCAGGATGCGGGCAGAGCCCGCATCCTCCAGGGAACGGAGCATTTCCGGGACTTCCACGAGCTTTCCGACGATCGTGCGGCCCAGATTGTCGCCTCCGACGGCATCGATATTCTGGTCGATCTCAAGGGCTATACAGAAAGCGGCCGTCTCGGCATCCAGGCGCGACGCCCGGCACCGGTCGTGGTGTCCTGGCTCGGCTATCCCGGCACGCTGGGGGTGACGCGGCTTGCCGATTACATCATCGGCGACCCCGTGGTGACGCCGCTCGACCATGCCGAAGTCTATAGCGAGACCCTGGCGCTGATGCCCCATTGCTATCAGCCCACCGACAACGCCCGGGCGATCGGCGCCACCATGACGCGGGCAGAGGCCGGCCTGCCCGAAAAGGCCCTGGTGTTCTGCAATTTCAATGCCAGTTACAAGATCAGCCCTGCGGTCTTTGCCCGCTGGCTCATGGTGATGCACCAGGTGCCCGACAGCGTGCTGTGGCTGCTTCTGACCACGCCGGAGACCGCCGACAATCTGCGCAAAGAAGCCGTCCGCCTCGGGATCGCCCCTGAGCGTCTGGTCTTTGCGCCGCCTCTGCCGGCAGCCGCCCATCTCGGGCGCCTGGCGCTTGCCGATCTTGCCGTCGATACCTTCCCCTATACCTCGCACACCACCGGTTCGGATGCGCTGTGGGCGGGGGTACCGCTGGCGACGCGGTGCGGCTCAACCTTTGCCTCCCGTGTGGCTGCCAGTCTCCTCACCAATGTCGGTCTGCCCGAGCTGATTGCCACCAATGACGAGGATTACGTGGCGCTGCTCCTGAGCCTGGCACAGGGCCGCGAGCGCCTTCGGGCCTTGCGCGGCCGTCTCAGGGCCAACCGGGGATGCTGCCCGCTGTTCGACACCAGAGGCTTTGCCGCCGACCTGCTCGATCTCTACGAGGCGATCTGGCGCCAGCAGCTCCAGGGGGTGCGCAAACCCATCGTACCGGAGGGCGGGAGATAGAATTCGCTTACAGGCCCGAAGACCAGAACCGAAGAAACGTCGATCCCAACCTGCGACCGCACGGTTCCCGGGCGACCCACCATATTGCCATGATCGCGCCATGCTTCCGACATAATGATCGCGCAGTTCTTTAAAAATTTTGCGCTGCGGGGTACTGGGGCACTCTTGTGCCAATGCAGCATCGGCCAGCCTACTCAAGCCAGAATCAAGGCCATGAGCGCCCAACTACGAGTTCCCGGACAGAGGATGACAGTGTGGTGTGGACGGACCAATGATCCGGCCAACGTGACGTTGCGAGATTTTTCTTTCGACGCCATCGCTTGTCTCACGCCGACAATGGTGAACAGTCCGCGGCCCGATGCTCTGACAGGAACTGATCCTCTAATCTAATTGTCGTGGAATCCAGCTGGAACGCGAAACTGCATGGCGCGATTGGAGTGTTTCGGCTTTTCGTGAAGATGTTGCCCCCAGGATTGATGGCAAATTTCAAATTTCGAAAGGACGCTCGGGATGGAAAAAATGTCCAACCATCTGTCGGATGCAGTGATGGGAAGCATGATGGATGCGAACCATTCGGAAATGGCAGTATTGACAGAGAAAGATGCTCGTAACATCGGCCTTCTGGACCAGATGCAAAATTCTGTACCCGCAGGTCAATGGTTCACAATTCCGGAGAACCCGAGAGATTTGAACATAAGCATGTTCTCCAAGGCCAAGATGGACGCCGAACTTGCAGCGAGACGACTGGACCAGCCGCCGTTGATGAGGATGCTTGGACGGATTATGCGAGTCCGACACTTAATTCTCCTATTACGGAGCCCCTGTTAACGAATATTGGTGGCGCCTACGACTCACACAAAGTTGTGAGAACACTCATGTCAGGTGGCACTCGCGCCAGGATGGTGAGGAACGGCAGCAAAACATACATTGTTCTTACCGGATACGCTGGCACGCGCATGCGCCAGGCGCTTCAACTGGCTTTTACGAGGGTGCGTGATACCCATCCTCGAGTTCTTGAGCTTGGTCTCGGAGTCAGAGGTCTTGGAAATGTGGCCCGAGGCGGCGTGCTTATTTCCTGCTTTGTCTCCGCCGGGGTCGAAACGCTCGATTTCATTTTCAACGACGACGCCACGATCGAAAGCCTTGCCGGTGGGCTCGTCACTGAATTTGGGAAGAATATCATTGCAGGTGGACTTGCATATGTCGCGGCAACTCTCACGGGAGTTGCCTTCACGTCTGCACTAGCTCCAGGCATTGTGCTGGTCGCAGCTGCATTTGCCGCGGGTTGGATCTTGAATAGAGTCGATGAGAAATACAAAGTAAAAAATGCTGTCATAAACGGTTTCAAATATGTTAATGCTGAATATGTAAGGCCAGGATGGCACGCGCTCGAACACGCGGATATGAGTGGAGTTGAGAATGCGTTCAACTCGTTGGCTAATGCCATGACTGGGCGGTTGCCAGGCGATTAATGAGTGGTATTACTCGATGACAGGCGAGATCGCTGACCAATAGAGTGTCAGGGAGTCGGTTTCAGGATCTTGCGCCCGGGGATCACGCTGACGATAGAAGATCGGTGCTGGAATGCGGATTATTCAAACTGGTTTCTGTTGGGACATTGGCAAGTGCTATGAGAAATAGGCGGAGGCGGGCGTCAGGTCAGTTCGATGTTCACGAAATGAGGCGGGTTGCGTCCTGGGGCATTCCATTCTGGATGAGTGTGTTGGCAATCTTGCTGTTCATGACATGGACCGAGATTGTTCCTGATGTAACGGACCTGATCCATCTTGCGCCGGTGGTTCGAATTACTCCCGGTATGCTCGTCGTGCTGCCTCTTGCGCTATTCGCGTTGGTTTCTATTACATTAATAGTAATGCGATCAATTCCGGTTGATGACGAAGTCGCAGCCCGTGTCGACGAAATAGGCACCCGCACCCTGTATTTAACGGCCTTGATGCTTGCATTGATCGGTGTTTCGCCATTGATTCAGCACGCCGTCATGCCTGCTCTCGGATATACGAAGTGTAACATCCTCGATGGACATCCAAATCTTTACTTCTCGGACTGGGTCAGAAATTCGGAATTATGTGTGAAGGGGAAGACCAGAGATTGGGTACGCGAGCAAACAACGCCGCAGGAGGGGGCGCGTTCGCGCTGATGGAGCATGTTCGTGAATGAACTGCTGTTGATGAATGACGGGCGCATGTTTGAGCATGGCCTGAAAGCAGCTTCACCCATCTGCTCTTCATTGATTCGGACATCGAACGAAGGCGGCTTTGGGACTGGCCAATCAAGATTGGTCTGTGGGTCGGGGCCAAGCCGGATCCGTACAGTCATGGCGATGCCAAAAACAAAAGGAAGGGAAGCGCAGTCTTCCGGGTGGAACGGTGCCACAGGCGCGAGGGTGATCCTCCGGCTCCCATGAAAAACTGCCCCTGGTATGGATCGGACTGGAGAAGGAAGCCTGCTCTGCTTTGCTCCAAAGCGGCGATGCCGCAGTAGCGCAATATTCGCTGTCCCGATGTGGATTGTACATGCACTCTCGCGTGAGCCGCCTGCTGGGTCGATGGCGGTCGATGAAGAGATTTTCCGGTGCCAGGCGGCCTTCATGATCGCGACCGTCGCAACAAATTCGCCAATGTTCCCATGGGACGGGCGCAGTGGCGCTTTCTTTGGACCCATGAATCATGGATTCGGGCCGGCTTGGCACGGGTGCGATTAAAAGCGTGGGGGACCTCAGGCGGCCATTTTCGTCTCCCAGTACCTTGACCAGTCGCCATTGGCCCGGCAGATCCTCAATGCAGCCATGAGTTCTGCATTCCTGACCAGCC
>Ga0123357_10010001_pt1 | contig 12022 bp, 8 predicted proteins | sample TergutEmb28metaG_FD_89873 | JGI IMG/M metagenome (GOLD analysis project Ga0123357, IMG submission 89873) | Embiratermes neotenicus P4 segment gut microbial communities from Petit-Saut dam, French Guiana - Emb289 P4 | ecosystem: Host-associated > Arthropoda: Insects > Digestive system > Gut ...
AATGTCATCGAAGTAAGAACAAAAAATTTAAACCTTCTCTGTATAAATAGGATGTACCTAAATTGCTTGAGCGGACTTCTGGAGAAAGCCCCCCCCCCCACACACACACACTAAAACGAGAAAAAAGTACATATCAATGTATGTCTGTAAACACTTAGTTTTAGAGGTACAGCCCAAAAATGTGTTGACCACATTCCTTTACATTTTTGTATGTGGTGACTTTTCAAAACCATACTGTATTCAGCTCCAATTGAAAATGAAGAGGCACCACGAACTCCTCTCTGACGCCTGTCAAAACACTCGAAACCGCCCCGAGACCTTGGAAAGTGTGCGAGATTCCATGATCACACGTGCCGATGCGTTCGTTTGTTCAGGTAGAGGATATTTTGAACATCTTCCTTGGATTGTGACTGAAGGAACAAAAAGAACTCAACAATTATCAAATTGGAAACGTGTATTGTAAGTGTATTACGTCAGTTGTAAGTGAAATGGAACACAGTTACGGCTTTTATTTGTGAATGTGACATTTCAGTTAATGACAAAAACCCCACATATCTTGGCGTATGTTTACACAAACTCATTCTTTGTTTTGACGTAAAGAACCTAGTCTTGAGGTTTGTCCAAAAATTGTAGATACATCCGGTGTAAATAACCGGTCGAGCATTTCAGCAACACCGCATCTAAGAACTGATAACTGAAGAATAAAAACCAACTAGATGCCACTTATCATTTTATTGTACTTCTTATAGGCTCAGCATGTTTCGGGCACTACTATGCCCATCATCAGGAGCTCGCGACTATAATGTTGATTACCACATTGGTCATTTCGTTCTTGGTTTGCTGTAGGTTGGAGGTTAGGTGCGGTTATGTTGGAGTAGTGTCCGGGCTGCAGCATGCAGCCCGGGATCTTTCAAGTACCAAGACGTTCGATCCTTCACGTTACAGTAATCCTCCAACGCACTTCGTTCCGAACTTAAGTCGTTGGTCACCAGAAAGTCGTACTAAGCTAAGCGCGCAAATTCGTACCTACGATGATGTCTTCGAGTTGCTGAACTACATTATCAAGAGCTCACGTTTGAACATCCTTTTGAAATTCAGATGCAAAGCGCCGTTGAAGAGGTCGAGGAACTTGAACCTGAGTCTAAGGAGAGAACCACGACGGTTTTGAAGTTTACCGAGGGGCTTGTTGCAGGACATTGAATGGAACGAGCAGCGAGTAGCAACAACTGGAAAAGGATTTATGTGGGATGCTTGCTATGGGATTTCGAAAGAGAGTATACGAATTCCTCGTCCCGCCAGAATTTGGTGCTTGATGTATTCAGGTCATCTTCAGGAACTCGTGTATAGTCACCTGTATTGTTGGGCATTACAATAATCCAGTTGACCATACTAGAGTTCAAGAGCAAATCCGTCGGATTTCATACTTTCCGTTAATTGTTCGTAGGTGTAAGTGTATATTTTCTTCTCCCTAGGTCAAAATTCACTGTCTGCAGCCACACTCCTCATTTTAACGTGGCGCTTAGGGGAAAATCTCACTCGACTTAACGATGTCTGGACTACAGTCACCGGCCTCGAAACCACATACGATGTAACTTCGGGGGGTGAGTGTATTTCAGTTACAGGTGACACAGTTGGTCGCCCGACGAGAGATGGCTAAGATAAAAGTATAAAGACAAGCAAATTGTGGAATGTCCGCAGAGCGTAGCACTTCGCTGCATTCGCTCTGTTATTTTCTCTAAATTTTAAATTTATAATTATACTCAGGAAAAACACTAAAGTTCCAGGTTCTTGAAATGTGACTTCCCACGTTTTACACAGCACATATTTTGAATTTTCTCCGTGTCACAGCAATACGTCTATTACAATAAGCATCTCTGAAATTGTGTGATATCGTTCTTGTACCTATATCGTAAAGAAAGAGATTTCCCATCGATCATTTTCGAATGTTGTGTTCTGCTCATCATAATTTTCTCTCAAATCTCTACGTCTTCACGTAAATATTTCTTATTTTTGACAGATTTAACCACAACTGAAGTGGGACAAATTTTAGTAGAGCGCCCCAAATAGTACATTCCACGAAAATCCGTCCGGTGGGAGGCACATTGTTTCATGTGGACAGACCTGATGAGACTAATGGTCACTTCTCGCAAGGCATTGTTAACGCACCAAATAATGAAAGTTGAGAACTTATCAATATGGCATGAAATATTTTCACACGCACACGCACGCACGCCCTCACACACACAAACCCACACATACGCACACCCACGCCCAGGCACATACATACATACACGTGTCGCAGCTTCCTATCGTCGTCCTAGTAGAAAATCAAGGAATTCCACCCCTGTACACCCCTAAACTTACTTTTGAATCGCTATTTAGCAATGAAAATCTTTGAAAGCATTTCAAGTACTAAGCAAACATTTCAGGCAAGATGAACTGCCGGCTAAAAAATTCAAGCAGCACAATTATATACAGCATGATAAAATCCATAAAACATTGGCGAATAGTTCGGAAGGTTTCATACGCTCGTAACCAGTGACACTAAGATGACACTCAGAGAGAACCTTCAGATCATCAGGTCCCTCTGCACAGACATTATGTTACACAGACTTTGAAAATAGCTTACACCATAATCATGCATTTAATTTGTAACAGCATTTGCTTCTTATGTCATTACGGCTCGTGGTATTCTAAATGGGTAGATGTCAGCTAATCCAGAGTCTAACAAGAAGCTCTGGGAAGACTCTGTGAAGAGTACTTTCGTTTCGACGCCATCCATTTGTGAGGCAGAGGGCAATACAAATTAGTACTTACTTGTCTAATTTCCATTAATATAAATTCGGACTGCAGCATTTAAATTTTCAAGATATAAATTCACAAACCAGTTTCCCACTGTTGCAATCACAATAATACTAATAAGCATACAAAAATAAAATATAACATAAACAAGCTACAGTTTGCAGCAGCGCGGATTCTACTTGCCTATATTATTTGTTACAGTTCAGCGTATTGAAAGGCGCTGCCGGTAATACAGACTGGAGTTGTCCAGTTCATTATACCAAGTAATGTCGTTTACAATTCAAGCAACGAATGCTTGTGGTGGAGCAGAATGGGAGGAAAGGAACATCACACTAGATCGGATAAGCGTGTAGTTAAAGTGGGAGTAAGTACTATACGCCTTCAGCACTCAGGCAGCCAGTTACTCGCTCAGATGCCTCGAGGGTAGTTACCCTCACATTTTTGTCACAACCTGCGAGTCGTACCGTTGTCTCGCGTAGACTGAAAGTTTGAAGTGAATTTGCATATACCGGAGAGATCGAAATAGTGTAAAGTAGAGGTACAATTCACGTTAGAACAGGCCATAAAGACCCAGAAGGGAAGTAGAGGTATAGGTCTATTTCTTCTTGGACCTCGGCGTTAGATGAGGTAGAGTAGTCCAAGCCATGCCACAGCCGTTTTACCTCCGAGAGAGAGACCCGGTACCCCTTGTATAGGAGGCTGGGCGGGCCCCAGTGCCGGTCTGGACGGATGCGGAACATCTTGTCCCCACCGGGATTCGATCCCCGAACCATCGAAACGGTGTCGTTCATTAAATTTAAATATCTGCATGTATTACATTTCATAACAAAAATTATACTTTCATATGTAAAGTGGTAACCACGTGGCCTTAGGTAACATTAATTTTAATGGTCAATACAAATGTTTAATAATGTCGAGACTGTTGCGAATATGTTCATACATTACTTTTATGGTGAGAAATCTCCGTTGGTATTAACAACTCACAAAAATGTATATTAACACAGTCACATAAACAATAGTTTTATCAATTTATGCCCTAAATAAATCGATAAAACTGGTGTTGTGTGTGAATTTGCTAATACCAGGACGCTGATAAGTCCTTAGCTCGACCAGGAAAGAAACAAGCTGCGCCTGTCAAAAGTGTGAAGGGCAGAGGAATGGATTGATTTGGCTAGGGTAGGGACAGGTTGTGGACACTTGCGAATGTGGAAATGAACCACCAAGTTCCATAAAATGCGGGGAATGTAGCTTGTTTCCTTCCTGGTCGAGCTAAGGACTTATCAAGCACCCCTGTACATACGTACTTGTGGCTTAATAGCTTGGGGCTGCTGACTGATGAAAAACATTTGAAAGGCCCAGAATAACAGAGATGGAGGTTAAGCAAAGTCTTAGGTGAAGTACCTGGGGTAAATATGTAGAAGAAATCCTCTCAGAAACGTGCCTGTGGCGTGTTTGTATTAGCGTTGTTGAACTGCTGGGTATTACAGTCAGGAATTCGGTTAATTACGAGATAAAATTATTAATTTAAGGAAAACAAAATATGGGAAATTCATTTTTTTTTTTGAGAAAGGGAAGCTGTTAAATTAACTAAATTCCCTCTATTAACACATACAGTTATAGGCCTATGTTGAGTTGAACCAAATACCCTCGTATGGGTGTGAAACCTGCATCTTCTCTCGAATTTGCAAGATCTGGGGCTTCGTCTTGTACACATGCTCAATTACCTTTCAATTCTAATATCCAAGTTTTATGACACAATCTTGGAAGCAGGAATGTACGTGCTGTACATCCTAGGGTCATCGGCACATACCTGCACATTGCGGGTCCGACTGAAACTCTTTAGCACAAAGAAACTTAGTAGTTTGCAATACCGTTTTGGGACACTCCGTTGTGTTATGTATATAAAGGATTAAGAAAAACGGTTAATATAACTAATTTCTTTGGTTCTGTTAAAATAAATTAACTTCATTAACAAAATTAGTTGTGTTGACGGTCTTTTTAAACTCTTGGTAATTTGTTTTGTTAAACTAGCATTATTAGGAGATCAAATCAAAGATGAAATGGACTGGGCACGTATAAACTATGGGAAGACGTAAAACGTATACAAAACCTTTGTCGCCAAACCTCAAAAGAAGATGTTACTTCGATTTTGACGTAAATGAAGGGATAAAATTATATCAAGGCCTCGTTTTACGCCCTAGTTGTGTTCTTGAAGAAGGTGGGTGTAAATCAAAAAGGTGTACATCAAAATTATATCCCCATAAAAAGTCTTAAATACAAGGAAATAAACCAGACAAAAGGTGTTAAGCTGAAAGCGTGAAGGTGGAAATTAAAAAATTGAGTAAATTTTTAGGGGCCTTGACGCAAAAAACCGTAAAACATACAGGCGTAAATCAATGCCTTGGTGTAAAGTGATTTTAAAGAAACAGGACCTGTACTGAATTAATCTGACTCGACGATTCCCAGTGGGACGCTTTCGTGAACATTGAAATAGGTTATCAGATCTCATATACTTCTAAAAGGCGGACAACGTATTGACGAGCTGACAGACTGTTAACTGCCAAGTTAAGGATAATGCTCCACGGAGGTAGTTATTGCTGTTTTCGGTTATCATTCTCTGATTACATTCGATTTAATGACACCAACACACGTTCTGTAACTTAATATTCCATTTTCCTCAAAAGTGAATTCTGAATATTGAAATTGTTGTTACTCCTGATCGAATTTCAAATATTTTTCAAATTCATATGAAACATATCCTTTAAACTGTAGATGTTGTTACCTTTCTTTGTGATAGCTAATATACTGTAATTAGAGTTTATGCCATAAAGAACAACAGAATACAAATATCTTTTTTAAAAAAGTTACTAGACCGTCATATAATTTCTGCGCTCTGTAAGTAGATATCAGTGAACTTTACCAATATCAGGTACTGCAAGGTAAAGTGGGACTGTTTTAGCCTACTGGCAGCTGGAGTTGCAGCTTTGACGTCATGTTGTAGCATGCCTGTCCGTCTATCCGTAATTTCTTGTGTATCATTGTAGCAGAACCCTACTATCGGAGCGATCTAAGTGGTAGGATATAAATCTTATCCAATCTTACTGCACCCCTGACTTTGGCGAACGAGTCATTATGAAATAAGCAAAAGCCCCGGTGTGTGTCACCATAATTTTAAATACCGATTCGAAGGCTTAATTGCCAATCGCCAATTTCCTATTAGCCTACTTTCCAGGACAGAAGAGGGGCTTGTAATTTCTTCGCTGTGGGTGTGCGTGTTGTGTGTACCGTCTGACCGGGCCGGGCTTGCTTCCAGAACGTTTTTAACGCTTGCTTTCAATTTTGAGGCGACTTTGCAGAACAACTGGAATAGCTACTGTTACCTTCGTCTTGTCTGTCCGTCCTCATGGACATCGGCTACTACCATGGGACATACTTTCGTGGCACATCATGTTTGGGAATCTTAAAATTTATTCATGTCTGTGCATTAATAAACAATTCACACAATTGTGTCATTGTATTAATCATGTTTGAGATTTGTAGTAGAATGTATTGACACATTCCGACTGTGGTTAAAACCGAAAAAAAAACGCATTTTACACGCAGACGTACGTATGTGTATGACCTATCTTCATATTCGATAAAAAAAACTGTGTTCTGTACCAGATAGGTCCTAAGGGCAAACAGAGTATTTACAGTTGAAGGAACCTGTGTTCTCTGTGAGGTGAGAGAGGGCTGAGCATTTAGCATGGTCGATCGTAAACGTCGAGTGCCGACGTTAAAGAAATAAGGTGGTAAATCTCCCCGCCTATAAATCTGCTGAGTCACAGCGAAATCTGACGGTATTAAAATCCTCGATCATTTTTTTGGGAGGGTGGGGGGAGGGACTGTGCACGAATTTAACATATACGGACAATCACAGATGGAACACGCCAGAAGCTTTACAATACGTGGGCATTTCCTACGTCGTTCGGTGCCGATTCGGTCGAAATGATTCCCTCACACCTCAGGAAATGTGGTGGTTAAAATGCGAATGTACAGAAGCATCGTAACATGCTCCATAAAACAAACGGAAATTCAATGGGTTTGGGTATGTAGCATGCACAATAAAACAGAATTTGACTAGAAACCGAAAGAGAAGTCACGAACTGACAGATCTATGCATAGAATGCAGAGGACATGGCGTGATGAATTAATAATACATGGAATTACACCTCCACTACCCCATATACCCTCATGGGGTGGTGCTTAGTTAATTACAAGGTTAAATTTGCTTTAAAGACACAGCATATGAGAGTATTCATCTGGCTCACTAACTCGCCCTCCCCTTACGTTACTGCTGTTGATATGGTCTCCAAACAACAGCACTTGAACGGACGAAATCAGATTGTCATACGCTCTTCTTCAACACAAGGATGGAAATCTTAACCTTTCCAATGTAAACCCTCCGATTTCGCAAAGCTCGTCGGTTTTGGTGTTCATATAGGCCTACTACAGATATAACAAGACAAGCTATGTAGTGCAATTTACGAATTTGTCAGCATCTCGGACTGGAGCGTCGATGATGAATGAGTGTGGGACAGAAGGTAATGTTAAAGCGTTCGCAGACTAATGCAGGTACCACCCCGGCATATACCTGAAAATACTGAGTAAAACCATAAAGAAACCTCAGAGTAGCCGCTGTACATGCCGAAACTCGTAGCCTGCACCTCCACTGTTCAAACACAGAGCCTGTCCAATATCACACAGGCAAATAAAATAATGCTAAATGTATAACCATATGCACATTTCTTAATTTCAAACTATCGCCGTGTTCTTAATGTTGTATGCTTTCTTCTGGGTAATTCCTCGCCTCTGAATTGTATATGCCGACGTTTCGGAACACTCTGTTCCATCTTCATAGGCAGGTAGGTAGGTACCTACCTGCCTATGAAGATGGAACAACGGACAGAGTAGATTGGAGTTTGTAAACCTGTGTAACACAACTATAACTAACTGTGTTAGACAGGTATAAAAAGTCCAATCTAGTTTATTATAAACACAACGGGGATGACGAACCTCATGAACGGACAGTGTGTTCCGAAACCTCGGCATATAAAATTCCGATGCCGGGGAATTACCCAGAAGAAAGCATAAAACATGCACAATTGGTTGGAACAAATGTTGTAGATCATAAGGAGATCTACGATTTGTGGCAGAACAAGTAGTTTTCTATGAAACTGATAGTCTGGTACGAGGTTCGTCCAAATATGTGACCCGTGTTCACTAAACCCCACTCTCAAGACAACTCTCAGTGCATTTCCCCATTTTACTGACTCAGTTCCCTGATCTCGCAGGTGAGGACGGATAAAGGGACAGACAACCCATATGTTCATGCCACGCGTATTGTATAAAGCATAATACACATTAAACTTAAAAAAAAATTGTTTACATGTGAAATGTGCGAATAGCCTACTCACCATTCCTCCAACAGCCGTGTATATCATAAGTGCGAGCAATAATCCAGCGTGTCCGAGGCCTGACCGCACTCCGGACCAAAGATTCCGACTGGAGTCAGGTCCTGCCTCCAGTTCCTTTTTACTATCACCATTCATTTCTCCCATATGTCATACATCACCTACAGTTGTCCACCATTAGCATGTCTGATCCGGACTGGCAAAGCGCAGCTACTGTACACAGACGCCACTACACCGACGTCTAGAGCGAACTCTGTATACGCTGAGATTCAACTACAACTCATTCTTAGGCTGTCGACGCTCACAAGCCGCTCACTTTCAGAACTAGAATGGATCCAAATGGGAGAATGGAAATTAAGTTTAAATTTAAACTTCGGATGATTTTCTTCCTGACAACGTTGAATCAACTCACGATACTCCGTAACGATCAATTACAGGTGCTAACCAGAACGTCGAGGTTGAGTTGTGCTACGTATCTGGGAGGTCTAGGGTTCGAGCTTCGGTGAGAAGACTTTATGTATCTGTATGGAATCCGGGGTTGTTTAAAGACGTTACCTGATTTGCACAGCACAGCCCTGTGAAGCTTCAAATGGCAGAATGAAGGCGTGCAGTGGCACACATAACCGGTCGAAGACCTCCCGCAACTCGAAAACTAGGGCACCCCCGACACTTATCAGCTAAGTTACTCCCACCAGATTTGTTGTTGTTGTTGTTGTAAAATTCATTCCGTTGTGGCATATCATATTCAAACTGGCATACGTGCCACCGTACGCCACAACAAATTTTAATAGTTTCAATTTTAAAATTGTCTATTCATTCTTTAGTAGTTCGTCAACATGCTACATGTTTCGGTCGTACTCACCATCCTCAGGCCTTAAATACATGGTATCGAAAACCCAAAATAAAGCATATATTTTTTTTTTAATTTGTGAGATACCACAAATTGTAAAAGCCATAATCATAATTTTTATGTAATAATTAAAATATAAGCATTTTTATAAGCACTATTCCAACTGTTCCCGGAGAGGCTAAGGAAAACCGCAAAAATTATCAGGACAGACAACAATCGAACACGAGCCTTATAAAACAAGACTGTTAACCGCTCGATCACGAAGTATGCTTATCAGTACGAGGGTTTTGGCCTTAAACTTGTTACTTGACGCAAAAGCACGGGAAGTACATCAAATAGTTCATGACGATTCCTTGCCGAATTCAAAATCCACAACTCTTCCCCTATTCGACGCCGTATAAAATATCCAGCTAAAAAAAAGCTATTAAACCTAGAAACAAAGCGCAACTATCGTCCCATTCGACCCTGCAAAATATAACTAATGCACTTGACAGGGAGTTGTTAAATGAACTACAAAGAAGTTAAGATGGAATTTAGGGGATGAAGGACTGATTACAGAAGTGTGTGATTTAACGACGCTGTCAACTGGATTGATCAAAGAAGTGTATTATTTAACGACGCCGTCAACTGATTACAGAAATGTGTTAATTGCTCTGTCAACCGGAGTGCTTACAGAAGTGTGATATTGAACGACGCTGTCAAATGGACTGATCAGAGAAGTGCATTATTTAATGACGCCGTCAACTGGGCGTATCATAGGAGTGTTATTTAACGATATTCACAGGAGGGAAAACTGTCTCAGTAACACTCCGTCCACTAGAAATCTCACATGAAAAGGCAGCGGATCGAAACCGGACACTCCGCGGTGAGAGACCGGCGTCTATCCACATTAGCCATGGGACAGTCTCGAACTGCGTCCGTTATATAGAAAAGGTGCAAAGATTTTGGCCATTGAGAGCTACAAAAAGGGAAGAAGGGACATACCCTGTAGCAAGCTACAACCTTGCGACTTTCCGATGTAATTCACAGGTATCCCCTAGCCCAACATTTCAACAGTCACTGTCACGCTGAAGACGGAGGCAGCACGTTCGTCCGAAATGTCGGACTGCATTATAAGAACCCACAACACCGTCATTTTAAAGGAAAATATATACAGAATAGTAACTCTACTCATATTACTCCAATAGGAAACTTGGACTCTGACATGAAAGGAACAAACTACATGCATCCGGTACAAAATTTAACATCGGTACAGGAAGCTACATCATCATCATCATCATCATCCATCACAAGAGGCCTTGATAGACCTGTTTTTGGCCTCTTCTAAAAGTTTCTTCTGTCTTCCATGTCGTCTTCATCCATTTGGTCTACATTTCAGCATTATTTTTGGCATCCTGGTGTTGTTCAAGCCTCAATGTAAAGACAGAAGCTACACAGGAGAATAAACTAAATATGTGGAAGAAATAGTCCGAGTGCCTGACTGAACTTAAAAAGGAAAATACCAACACTGTGGAATAATTGCCAATGGGTAATAAATAAAATCACCTACCATTATGCACAGTCCTCACAACATATTTCCGTAAGATCCATATTAATGTAATCTCCTCACAAGATTCTTGCTCTCACAAGTGGGCGTTCCCAAGCAGTTACCCCACCAAAATTCTGTACACATTCTTTGACTCCTCAACGCAGCCACATGGCCTTTTTGATTCCAGCAACATAACTGAATGACCTACGTACAGCACAGATTTCCTTATTATCCCTTAAAAGACTGACATTAATGTAAATTATACACAAAAATTTCATTCCTACCTCACAGAGAACAAAAGTTGTGTCCATTACGAAAATCAATTGGCTAACACTGTACAGGAAAATAATCATTGTATATTATAAGCTCATAGCTCATATAGATGAGTGGTACATACAGCTACCAGGGAACTTTACAGTAAATGCCTTGCTTAACCCATTCCTTTGGTATCCTACATATATACCACATCTGTACATATCATTACCCTTGTTCCATTCTGATTTTTTTAAAAACTTGTACATACACATTCTGTGCATGTTTAACTTTCTGACACTTAACCTCAAAGTTTCACATCACTGCCAAATTTATAATTGCTGACGTACAAACAATATTCTGAGCACAGCTTTAGGTACATTTATGATCTATCTCTATCCCAGATTACTCATGTGTTAACTCCAATGTTTCACCTGTTATTTCCATTAAACCTAAAGCTAAAAAAGTTCCCACAGCTGCCATCTTGTTATTTTAAACTCTACAAAAACACTGCTGTCAAAAAAGTTGCATGCCTTCCAAGTACACTATCAATTAAGACCTTAAAGTTAACTTGACACTGTTCATGTTCCATGCATAAATCAATTGAATACAATATTAATACCAACAAATGCACAATAGTACTTTGATGTAGTTTTATCAGCCACTTATTTTTTTTTATTAATACCGTTATTAGCAATCAGAAAAACATTTAATACATGGGCTGGTTTAGTTTGGCAGTGTTCTAAGGATGTGTCCATCGATGTCTTAGTGTATCCCATCGAGAGTCCATCGTCGTTTTAGGCATCTGGTGGTCGGCAAGTGTAGAAGTGGAGCCATGAGGGGGTTGGGGTGTGAAACAATTGCAGTGCGATGAATAGCGATCCTTTCTTGGAAAACCTCACGGAAGTATGGAATGTGTAGGTCAGAATGTAGAGTGTGGTTTGTGACGTACCATGGAGCGTTTGTTAAGATTCTTAGAATTTTAGATTGATATTGTTGTATTATCTCTATATCGGAGTTTGAAGCACAGCCCCATAGTTCAATACCATACGTCCATACTGGTTTGAGGACTGTTTTGTAGATGATGATTTTGTTTTCCAGCGATAGTGTGGAGTGCCTACCTATGAGCCATTTTAT
>Ga0123357_10010002_pt1 | contig 12022 bp, 6 predicted proteins | sample TergutEmb28metaG_FD_89873 | JGI IMG/M metagenome (GOLD analysis project Ga0123357, IMG submission 89873) | Embiratermes neotenicus P4 segment gut microbial communities from Petit-Saut dam, French Guiana - Emb289 P4 | ecosystem: Host-associated > Arthropoda: Insects > Digestive system > Gut ...
AGGGCGTCAACACCCCAAGATGTTCGGAAAAATGGCAGTAAAATTCTAAAACTACCGTCGGTTCGCAATTGTTTTACATTAGCAATGACAAATAAATTGGTTGTCATCATAAATATTCTTAAAGCACCAAAAAAATTAAGAAAAAGTTTACTATATGAAATGAAATTTCTTGTACGGAATTACAGCTGCCTCCAGAACCCCTAACTAGGGGGCTGCCGCCTCCAGATCCCCGTTCTCTCTGTTCTCTGTCCTCAACTGAATTTGTTGAAACCCCACCCCGAACAAAATTCCTGGGTACGCCACTGGACCGTTACATTCTGATCGTGTTAGTAGCTAGTCAACGTAGATGCGTATAGGGTAAATGCCTTCTGATGATGAATAGTTAAAGTGTTCGAAACTTGTAGAGGATTGATTCACTGAAATGAATTTGTAAGACAAGTGCATCTCTTTGGTCTTTATTAAGCAAGTGTATGAAGTTATGAACCGACTGTGGTAAGGGCAGTGTCTAATGGCACATTATTGTAAATTTCTTGTGAATACAATGACGAACAGTCGGGACAGGAGGGAATTCCTTGAATAAACACGAGCGGGAAATTTGGGGTTCTTGCGGCACTTGTGAATTTTAGGCGTAACGAATGTAACGGCGAATATTGTGGTTTATATGCGTTTCAGCTTTTCGGGGCCGAAAAGCATTTCTTCTGCCCCAACAACGCAGGTGACACGTTCGTCCGAAAGTCCCAGAACCTTTTTTTAGTCTTCGCGGCATCGCATCCCCGAAAGGCAGTAATCTGTGTCACTGTACCATGAAGTCAGTGCATGAATTGCTGTTGTCATACCACGATCAAGGTAGGATTTCAGTACCCATGTTTTTCACCAGGTAGTGGCTGCATTACTGACAAATGTCTCCTTCCTTCGATGGGAAGTTCGTCATCCTCGCAACAAAATCAAGATAACGTGAACACTTAGTTTTGCTGTAGTTTTTCTAAACATATTGTGTATTGAAGTTTTGACAGACAGACAGACAAACACTTCACGGAGCCATTTTCATAAAAAATGAAACTTCGTAAAGACGGGAGTCTATAGCCCCATGTCCCACCGTAGAGTTATACTGCTCTATACCCCACCACAGACTTACATCACCCCATGTCTCACCATAGGCTTACACTTCCCTATACCCCACCATAGACTTACATCACTCCATGTCTCGCCATAGATCTACCGCGTCATGTGTCACCATGACATACAGCCACATGCCTCACCATGTATTTATACCGCCTCATGTCTTGCCATAGATTTATACCGCACCATTTATCACCATGACATACAACCCCATATGTCATTACACAGCTTACATGTCTCACCACAGACTTAAACAAACCCAAATCTTACCATAGACTTATACCGCACCATGTGTCACCATAATATGCACAGCCCCATGTCTTCTATAGACATGTCCCCATGGTTTAACATAGACTGATACAGCCCCATTCTCACCATATGCCGCCCATTGTCTCGTGAATGAGACCGATTTCATAAACTTCTCTTTTCAGTCGAAAGGCTCCCGGATACAAACTAGGAAGCTCATAGAAGTATCTGTTAAGTGGTTCGTAGTATTTTGTAGTTATATTTATTTATTCGTGGGGACCGCGGTAGCACAGTGGTTAAGGTGCTGTGCTACAAATCGGAAGGTCGCTGGTTCGATCCAAGCTGGTGTCAGTGTATTCTTCATTGACATAAAATCCTTCCGATCGCACTATGGCCCTGGAGTCGACTCAGCCTCTAACAGAAATGAGTACCAGGAGTATTTCTTTGGGGTAAAGGCGGCCGGTGCGTAAGGCTGACATCCTTAACACCATCCTGTGCCGTTGTCTTGAAATCTGGGAACCTTAACTTCCTGGAACACTCTGGACCTGTCCAGACCTGTAATGGGACTGATTTAACTTTATGTTTATTTCTTTATTCCTAACAGTAACATTTCATGGTGTAGCTTTGTATCCTTTGTGCAGATTGGCGATATTCAGAATGATCCTACAAACCAAGTTCATAGGAAATGCATATGCATATACCAAATACTAGATATCGTGCCTGAAGTAGTGGTATGAAATGTTAGTGGATTGAGGATCATGTGCAGTGACGATGGATCGGCGGGCTTTGTTATCAGACGGTTAATATAATTTCGTTAGCACACCGTCATTTGCAAGCAAATGAAACTGTACTGTCTCAGCGTGATCGGACGTAAATTCGTCATGATACACCGTTTCTTCCATCAACCGAATCGATACCGAATTTTGGGGGCAAAAATAATTAATCGCAGAGTGAGTATCTGTATTGAAGTGTGACATTATCAGTGACAGCCACCGCATTCGGTCCGTGCGCTGGTCCGGTCTGATGCAGCTCGTCGACAAAGCCCACGCATGTGTCGTGACAGAACACTGGCATTGCAGATTTCGTCTCTTCGCTCTGTAACGAAGATATATGTGTCGCATTGATAATGTTGCGTTGATTGACGGGAGATTTCGGAATCGTGATTAGGAAGGATCTTTGAAAGAGATTTGCGTCTGTCTGAATTTATTGGCAAGTTGAAAATTTCAGTGCAGGCAACCGTTAGGGGGCAGTATACACATCGCTGTACTTTTATCCAGAGCTACTAAAATTATATAAGACACTAATAAGACCGGTAGTGTCGTATGGAGCGGAAGCACGGACGTTGACGAAGGAAGTAGAAGAAACTCTGCTAATTTTTGAAAGGAAAATATTTAGAAGAATATATGTTTCTAAATATGAAAACGGGGAATGGAAAAGTCGAAGGAATCGAGAACTAGAAGAGATGAGCAAATGATAAAATATAGTAAAATGGATAAAAGGGCAAAGGATAAGCTGGTTAGGTCACCTAGAGAGAATGGAGGAGGATAGGATGCCCAAAAGGATCTTCACTCAAGAACTGGAAGGGACGAGAAGAAGGGGAAGACTCAGGAAATTATGGAAAGAGGAAGTAGAAAGAGATCTTCAAGTGCTGGGAGTGAGAAGATGGAGAGAGTTAGTGGCAGATAGGAAAAAACGGAAGGACATTGTTCGACAGGCCAAAGCCCACCGTGGGCTGTAGTGCCAATGGAAGGAGAAGAATAATACGCATCGCTGTGGAGAGTATCGATATATATCGCCGATCTCGGATTGAATCTTACCGAATGCTGAAGATCAGTTTGTCTGTTTATTGCGCATATTGATGATTGGCCTTCAAACGGCCTTCGTTCGCATACGCACTTAAAAAACGTTCCTAGAAATTAATTTTATATAGGCCTGTATCGGCATCACGGAAATCTGTACTGCATTTCTAAGATATGCTGGATAATCTTGTGTTTTACGCAAAATGATTTTTGTTTGATAACTATCTTTGTGTTCTGTTCCAGTAATACGTTTTCAGCAAATCATGCACGGGCATTTAAATACCAGCCAGGCTGTTTAAAGGTTAACATGGCAAACACGACATTTTGTTCCAGTAGTATCCCTCTATTTGCGAACTGTCGTAGAGAACATGACGTACGCTATGTACAGTACTAACATTTCTTGCCAATATTTATGAATTATTTTTCGCAGAAGTGAGTCGTATTGAATACGTTAAGATTTATGTTCACAATACTCATTATGGATAAAATTTTCTGTTAAATGACCCAACATATAAAAAAAATATAATAAACAGTAGTTATATAACGAGGTTAAATATGTTTTGGTTTTATGGTATGTGCTTTATGGTATATGTTTCACCTTTTCTGCCGTCAGATATGGCGGATCTCATCAATGTTTAGGAGAAAATAATAATTTAGTAACAAAGTACTGCGTTGACTTTGTCCTTGTGAATCAGCTAATTCTTGATGAGAGATGGGGTGGAGTGGCGCGTGAATATTGTGTGAGCCTTGTAATATGACCGTGGGCCGGGTAGCTCAGTCGGTATAGCTACTGACTACGGGCTGGACGGTCCGGGATCGAATCCCGGTGGGGACGAGATTTTCTTCCCGTACAGATCGGCCCTGGGGCCCACCCATCCTCCTGTAAAATGGGTACCGGGTCTTTCCCGGGGGTAAAGTGCGGCCGGGGCGTGCTGCTGACCACTTACCGCCTTCTAGTGCCGCGGTCATGGAAGAGTACAGCTATACCTCTACCCACCCTCTGGGCCACACTGGGCCTGTAATGGGATCGCTTTACCTTTGTAATATGACGCCTACATTTCTAGTACGCTTTCCTGTTATACAGAGTGGCGCAAAACTCACTAGACACTCGATGTGTAAGCATGTTGCCTCTAATGTTAAATGACTTGTGCACCGCTCGGTATTATGTACATTATTTTCACCGATTTCGTACTGATGGCCTAGATACTGCATTCAGTTTCTGTACCTTAATGTCTGTTCGCGGTTTGTTAATGAATACCCAGACTTGTTTTTGTTACATCGCTTTTGCAAGCGTCCACCGCCGAAACTGATAATACACTGAAGTTTAGTAGGCTTTGCGCTGTGGGTGTTATCGCATTCCGGTTTGGAATATGCACAATTTACGAATAACAAACTGTGTCCATAGAAACAAAGTGTCTCTGTGAGAGCCTTCTCGGGAGTGTAGAGGCAGTGCTGTAGTTTCCATCACGCACTTACACCTGATGACGTAAACACAGGTCCCTATCTACAGCGACGTTCCCGCGGCGATTGTTTGATTAGCTACACCGACAGTAGGCCTACAGCAGCCTGTGCCGACCGATTCCTCCGCGCAGGAACGCACGGGCGGTTGGCAGCTCAGATGAGTGCTGACAGGTATGTATTGTCCCTTGCTGACATCACGTGTGCGCGTCATGTCGTCGCATAACCTTTGGGGGTCTCCGCAGATTGAGGAAGACGTATCCGCTCCGGGGCACTGACGAGGTAAAGAATACAATTTCGAAATCGGTTTTTGTTTTTCTTTGTTTTGTTTCCTGCAGCAGTACAATGAACGGTGATTTTAGCGGGCTTTTGTGCAAATGACAAACTAATCTTGTGTAATTGGAAAGGAACGATAGAATAGATAAATATAAGAGGAAAGGAATGGAGGGGGTTTATGATAGAAGAGGAAATTAAGAAAAATAAACGTTAGAATGAACAGGAAAGGCGAAATGATATTAAGAAGAAAGAAAAAGGGAAGAAACAAAGCAGCAACCAATGGGACGTCGAAACAAGGTAGATGGCAGGTATGGGGGAGAAATGAAATGATGGAAGTAGAAAAGTGAGAAGAATAGGGAATGAAGGAAAGACGGAAAGGTAGAGAATTATGAAAGGACATCAAAAGGATAGAAAGGAAGAAACAGTACTACTACTACTACTACTACTACTACTACTACTACTACTACTACTACTACTACTACTACTACTACTACTACTACTAGTACTACTAATACTACTACTGCTGTTACTACTACTGTTACTACTTCTACTGCTACTACTTCTACTGCTATTATTACTACAACTGTTACTACTTCTACTGCTACTGCTATTACTACTGCTACTACTACTACTACTACTACTACTACTACTACTACAACTACTACTACTACTATATGTTCAACTTTATCATTGTATGCTGTAGTTCTGTAATTAGCATAAATAATGTCTTGTTTGTGCGTTAAATCATCATTGGGAGGTGGTGGCGGCGGCGGCGCCGGTGATGGTGGTGAGGGGAATTGATAAAAATGAATGTGCGATCCATGTCAGATTTTGATAGGACATATCCAGCACAGCCAACAGTGGAGACGTGGGCGTTCAGGGACAACAACGTTCATGTGCTTCTTGAAGACGATTTGAATTCTGCAGGATAGAATGCACTGTTGTGAACTTGTTAGCGTGGTAACGTTCCTTCCTATTCAGTACAAGCTGAGAATTTATCACGATTTTTGGCAGTTAACCAACCTGCCTGGGAGGTCTGCGACTGATGTCACAAATATAAAAATAATCGTGAACCCAGTTTTTAAGCAGTTGGTGTGATCCACACCGAGTCCCCGCACATAATCTGCCTGGTGTAATGACGGAGTGTTTGTTGGCTCTGACGCTCTCTGGGGCTTGTAAATGTCAGTTGATACACTAACGAGTAGACAGAGAGAGACGAACTCAATTTCAGTTTGTTTATATTTGTTATATCCTAATCGATGGTTAATTGGGAAGTCTGTTAACCAGACAGTCTAATACGCCTTTTGGAAATTGTCTCCCTTCCACCATATCTGGCGCTATGGTTAACATATACTGCCTGCGTGTTATGTGCTCGTGGTCAATAGAAATTCAACCGTTTTGATAGTAAATAGATCACCCTACTGTGGGGGTGGATGTATAAACATAGCAACAGTTCGACATGTATCTGTCTATGTATATACATGATGCACACATGCATACGCCCTGCAGCATTTGCATTGCTGCATCGGACCTTTAATGGTTGACGTCATGAATTCCAACCCGCAGCTCGCGGGTCGCATGAGGCCCACGAGGTTGTGATACGCGGTCTGCGACCACATCTGTAAATTGTATGCGTACCGTAAAGGTCTCAAAATAAGTTAGGTCAGGTGTGCCGCTGGTTTTGATTGTTACACTTGCGGCCAGCGAACCAGCCCTTAATGAATGCCGTGGCCCATCGTAAGGAAAGGTTGCACACCCGTGAGGGGTCAGCGCAGGTCAATTCGGCTTTTTAACGTGTGTACTGCTTTCTGGTGTGCAGAAAATTGTTGAAAGTGGATTAGGGGATAAGCACGAGGTTGGTTGAAATCGTCGAAACCTGTTGGGTACTATATGTACCACCAGGATAAACGTTCAGAAATGGTACGTTCTTCCCACACGGTGTATTGATGTGTTTTGTATGGATCTCAAAACAAACATCGTCTATTTCTGTATGCAGCAATGACTGACTGAGTTTTATAACCTAGATGGAGTGTGTTTACTGCGCGTACGAACTCAGTCTTTAAATGTAATGCATGTTGGTCTGAGACGCCGAAAGATCAGCGCGTTCAGAATTTTATTTGCGAAGTTTCAGATCAACCGAATTTGTAGCGTTCCGACAGGACTTTGTTAAGAGTGTTTTTGTGCTGGCAGGAGACTCAGTAAAAGGTGGGAAGTAACAGGAGGCTTGGAAAAATCGCATCTTGAGGAGCCTCATGATTTTTCCTCCTCACCAGATATGGGGGCGGTTAATTAAGGAGGGTGTGATGAGCGGAAAACGTTTTGGTTGGGAAATCTCAACGAACAGACCTCTTGGAAGACGTAAGCTTGGATAGTAAGGTACTATTGAACCATTTAAAGACGAAGCGCAGACTGCTTTATTTAAAGACCCAGTCCGTACCGCGCTGTAAACACTTTTCATCTGGGTTATAAAAACCAATCAGTTTATGCTGTAAGTGGCACAAGTTGCTGTTTGTTCTCAGATAGATACAAATGACATAAATACAGTGTGGGCAGAGCTTGCAATTGTTGAATGTTAAACTGTTGGTGCATCACGTAACCAGTAGGCTTTGATAGGTTAAGCGGATCTTAAACGTGGGATGGCGTGGACTGAATTCATCTAGCTCCATGCTTCTCAGTCTATTTTAACTCACGGATCCCTAAAAGTGCTACAGAACTTACTGAATAACCCCTACCTACCCATAATAAGTCAAATAGAAAATCAGATACGAGAATTTAAATTTTTTGTGCATTACATGTAAAATATCAACCGCTAACCTCAAACTGATAGATGACCTGATCGTTTCGCCTGATATATCGACGGTCTATGGTGAGCTGTGTTGTCTGTCCGGTTGGACTGCAGAATTGGGAAGCTTCTGGATTGAAGCAGCGATTGATTGTCATGCGTGCTGTCAGTGACGGGATGATTAGTGTCTAATGTCGGCACGCGAATTTTAATTTGTACACACAAATGTAGGAGAGCCAACAAAACTTGACCGCCATTACGCATTGCCGTCTGTCAGAACCCCCGACACCCCTTTGCGGAACCCTGGGGTTCCGCGGAACCCAGTTTGAGAAACACTGATCTAGCTTATGATAGGGGCAAGTAACGGGGCTGTTTTGAACACTGTAATGTACTTTCTAGTTTCGTAAAATGTGGGGGATTCCTTAACTGGCTGAGGACCCGTTAAGTTTTTGAAGAAGACCCTTGTTCATTGGCAATGGTTAAAGACGACCAGTGTTACACACCCAATTAGTGCAGTGTTTAGGTTACGTAAGTACATAGCTGAACAAATAACATGCAAAATTATTGGCTTTCAAACAACGCTCCATACTCGGTTACGCGTGTGATCTACCCCGATGCCAAAGTTCGTGATTCAGCTCCATTGGTTAACGCTGTCAGATTGAAATGTACGGCATTTTTCGCACCGTTATCTTCTTAATTTGCTGTGTGCACAGTTATTACGTAACAAGCTGGATAGTACGTAGGTTGTATTTCCGTACATAATTTAAGGACCCTGCATTAAATTGAGTTAGTTTTCGTTCCACCTCATAAATTCGTACGTTGGCCATGTTGTTATTAGTGGCTGTACAGAATTACAAGGTTAGAGTGGCCTCGAGCTGCATTCCGCTCATAGCAAAGTTCGTGAAAGTAATTTGATTTGTATGTTGAGAGTGGACACACAGACACGCAGTAGATGCTTTCTTTTCTTTAAGGCAGGAAAGTAGACTAGAAACAGTAACTGAGTCGTCTAAACATTTCATTGACACTTTCTCCGCACCAAATTACATCGTTACGCAGCCGTGAATAATTAGTGACACTGGTTGATTCTGAAACAATATAATTAAATTTAATTTGCTCCTAATGCTATGAAAATATGCACCATTGTTTCGTACGTTCAATGATGATGCGTTTGCGCAGTGATTGTGTGCGCAATGAGTTGGATATGTTGATGACATGATTGCCGTAGACACGGGGCTCTGTTACCGCAGCTGTGCTCGTCGGAAGACTGTGCATCGTGGTGGAATGAATGAATGGATGGATGAATGAATGAATGAGTGGATGGATGAATGAGTGGATGGATGAATGAGTGGATGGATGGATTAATTAGTGGATGGATGAATTAGTTGATGGATTAATGAGTGGATGGATGGATAGATGGATGAATAAATGAATGAGTGGATGGATGAATGAGTGAATGGGTGGATTAATTAGTGGATGGATTAATGAATTAGTGGATGAATGAGTGGATGGATGGATGGATGAATGAATGGATGAATGAACGAGTGGACGAATGAATGAGTGGATGGATGATTGAATGAGTAGATAAATTAATGAATTAGTGGTTGAATGAATTAGTTAGTGGGTGAATGAATGAATGAGTGGATGGATGAATGAATGAATTAGTGGATTAATGAATTAATTAGTGTATGAATGAATGAGTGGATGAATGGATGGGTGGGTAAGTGAACGAATGAAGTAATGAAGGGTTGAGAAAACCGTATTCTGATATACCAAGAAGAAAGTTTTTAAGTGATTGGAAAACTTGAATAAAGTAATAAGAATAGCTTATTAGTTGATGCAGTATTTTATCCGTAGTATGATTACATGAGCTTCGCAGCAGTGGGCTGGGTGTATAGCAGCAATAAACGAAACACAAAGGCACCAGGTAGCCTGTAACAGCGAAACAAGTGTGCACACAGTTTACCGTGCAGTAGTTACACTATTGCGGTACAGCGCTTGGCATGTTTCCTCTTGCTTCTTAAAAACAAGGATTTTCCTGCTGGAAATAAAATTTCGTTTACGGTACTTGCCCTGGAGGCAGCGTGTCTTGCTGCAGCTGATAGCAGCGCAGAGCGGGACTTCATCTCTTTCCTTTGACAATGCAGCACTGGTTGCCATGGTGACGTACTGTCTCTTGTCTCAAATCCCTTCCTCAGATATCCAGAGTTGTAGTCAGTATTGACTGTGTCGATGCGGTATTTAAAAGAACAGTACTGAACCGCCCGCATTTTCTTCTGTCATCTGAGTTGCGCATGAGAATTGGTTTGCTGCTGGGCTGTATATGGCGTCCTGCGTTGTCTTCTTGTCTGTCATCACACAAAATATACTGTGAAGTGTTCCCTCCACCTCAGAACTCCGAACAGCTGCCGCCTTGGCATTGTTGTTGATACGAAGTTTATAAACTTGCACGTACGCGTAGGGGAGCCACAATGCGACTCGAGCAAGTTGCTTGTAAATAACAATAAACATAGTATCTCATTGACTAACACCGTAGGACAGACCGTTAGTTCATCAAGTGGATTCCGTAACATGCAACGTATACTTACGTCGGTAGCAGAAAGCTCTGGCCACCTTCTGTCATGAAGTGAGCAGTGTTGCTACTGTACGTTTTATTTTATGACTAAAGTAACGGGTCATGCCTAAGTTGCCTCCTGAGGTGCGGATCCCGAAGATCCTGTACTGGCCATCCGTGATGTATGCGTTGGTCTCTAATGGTGTGGTGTTGTTACGAAATTTACTGAAAATCCTTACATTTAATCGGAAGTTCTTTATAGAGTTACACACCCAGGCAATATACAGTAATTTGCAACCGTATTAACCCTTTGACGCCTAACGACCCCTATAGTGGTCGTACCGCACCGATAACCTCTAAACGACTCATTTTATATATTTATTCAACAAATACATGTACTGAATATTTTAAACATGGCATATACTCTCCGTTTTTTCTCTTCAAAATGCAGTTTGTTTCATAATTCTAACATATTTGGTTCCTGTTTTATCCACGTTTTATATACAGGATGTGCTAAAATTAAAAAAAAAAAAATTCCGGCGCCAGAAGGTTAAAACGTAACGCAAATGTCTGTAGGATGTCGGCACTTCATTTGTATCACATGTAATGACTGCACTTTGCGCATGAAGGTGTGGCTGATAGGCTGCTACTCCCTGAAAACTCAAATGAGAACGCGTAAGCGTACGGCCTACCACTTTTACCACACCCCGCCTTTTCATCCTTCCGTTCGTACCGGTTCCTGGTCCCCCACCCATCGTGGCACCCTCGTGTATCTATCCCAGTTCAGATGTAAGTACAAGCCACCCCGCTCTATAACGCGACCCTTGCTGTTCACAGTACAGTATTACATCCGTTGTTTGCCAGCATTCTCTACAGTTTCCAGGCAAATCATCCCTTGCAAATATCTCGCGGGTTTGTAATACTACATACCCTCGTACCGAGGGCTATTTCCTTTTAAATATTTGTACTGCAGCGTATTAAATTTGATCTGCAACTTTCACATCATCCATTGTTTGTTAGACGGCTGATAGTTGATTATTTGAGAATGAATGTGCCTGTTTGGAAATATGTTGAAGTTACAGTGAAACAGGACGGCTGAAGCTTCGTATTGACGCCATCCGATGTCGATCTGCTCTGCACTGCACTGCACAGGACCGACACGGTACGAGGCAGATTTTCCTGTCTTTTCATATTAAACTTCTGTAGGTGAAAAAGTGAGAGAGAGAGAGAGAGATCATGAGAACGGTATAAGATCTTGGTCTGGCGAGGAGAAAATTTCCCTCAGGGTCATATCAGGGTTACAGGACACCAACTTCGTCGGGTCAACGTGGGGACGTAACACTTGTCACCACGTTTGAGTTTTCCGAATTTTGTGGAGAATATATACAAGCAGAGAAGCCTACATTAATAAAAGTCTTAGATATAATGTCATGATTCGCTGTCGGCTTCAGGCCCTGTTTCTTCCCGTTAACTAATTCCTTGGTATCTGTCTCCTTTCGCGTTTGAATTTCGAATCCTCTGTCCTTCCACCCGTAACTTTATCTAGTTTATAAGCTTGCTATCATTCGGTGCAGAATCTTTTGTCTTGCTATCCAAAAATTTAAAGATCGAGTTATATAGAACTATAATTTTGCCGGTTGTTTTGTATGGGTGTGAAACTTGGTTGCTGACATTGGGGAGGAAAGGAAGCTGAGGGTGTTTGAGAACAGGGTGTTGAGGAGAATATTTGGACCTAGGAGGGACGAGGTAACTGGGGAATGGAGGAGATTGCATAACGAGGAGCTAAATGAT
>Ga0123357_10010004_pt1 | contig 12021 bp, 8 predicted proteins | sample TergutEmb28metaG_FD_89873 | JGI IMG/M metagenome (GOLD analysis project Ga0123357, IMG submission 89873) | Embiratermes neotenicus P4 segment gut microbial communities from Petit-Saut dam, French Guiana - Emb289 P4 | ecosystem: Host-associated > Arthropoda: Insects > Digestive system > Gut ...
CGGGCCCCCCCCCCCCCCCTCCGACTGTGCCATTTACTACAGTACTCAGTGTATAAAACCAAAAGGTGTAAGTGGCAGAGTAGTGAGTATTGCTGTAGTCACCCTTTCATGGCAAACGAGAGAGAATTATCTCCTGCAAGCCTTTCCCAGAAGGACAAGCAGTAAAATTCAATTACGAGATTGTCAGCTGCTGTTGCTAGACTAAAGTATCTCATCTTGTTTGTGGTTAAGTTTAGAGGTGTGGTATACTGTAGGTCAATTCCTCTGTATAGCCTTTTTCCTTTATCTAGGGGAGAGGCAGTTGAAGGTGTGCGGTCGGGATATAGTAGTGTCATTGTCTGGAATCACACCAACGAAGTTGACTCGTTTTGAAACAGGCAGGAAAGATATGTATCTATTTACAACTTTTCCGTTTGGGGGAGTGAAGCCATTGATATTTCTTTTCTGGTGAAGTGAACTTCTTATGCCGTCAAATTGAAATGAGCAGCCATAGGTAGTCATGGGTAAGCTAGGTTTGGTCAGAGAATGTATTCATGGAGTGGAAATATTTCATTCAGTCAGATTCATTCTACATTTTGCCTTTACATCAAGATGTAATACAGTTGTCAGTCAAAATGTCATTCAAGAGTTGTCTCAGCTGTTCTCACCCTCAAAAATAAGTTGCTGGCCTGTTACATTGTGTTCGGTTCAAAGAAGACAGGGAACGTACTGCGTGTACCGTAACATGGAGGCGCGTTCGCGTAACCATTGTTGCCGTAGAAAAGCAATAAATATTAAACACTCGAGTATGTCTATGTATTCTTGCCCTAGTTATTCGGCACGTAAATCACATATTTTCTGCGCCGTATTGTACGGTCTTCTCTGGCCTATCTAGTTTTGCCACATTCTTACACATTATTTCACGGACAGCATGAATTTCGGCAAAAATTTTTGGAATATAGAATGTGTGCTTTGATTTTCTGTACCACTTTCGTCTGAAATATTTCTCATTCTGAGAAGAATGAAGCGAGATAAGTTTACATAGGTCTTCATGTAAAGTGCCCGTTATTCTTGTCAGATTTTAATCAGACTTGAATTTTCTCGACAGGTCTTCGAAAAATCCAGTGGGTGCCGGGTTGTTCCACCCTGGCGGATGGAAGGACATGACGAAGATAAGAGAAGCTTTTCTCAATTTTGCGAACGGGCCTAAAAAGAGCAGCCTATGTGTTTCGTTAGTCCAGAGATCAGATGATCACGTTCTACCCATGGACCTCCGCATCTGAACTACTGTTTATTCTGGCACTTTTAATATATTAGTTGAACGCCTTAAGCGACAATGTGTCACGTTTGTAGCACTCCTACACAGTATTTTGTAGGGCCCAGTCTCAAATCTTTGCCCAGGGATCGGATAGGTCTACCATGATTGAGGTTGTTCGTGAGGCCTCTGTCCTTCCAGCAACACGCCGTGTTAGCCTCGCAAATTAAGCCCCGACCGCTGCCTTCCAATCATGCGACTATTCGGCAGTTTAGAAAATGAGCTTCTGACATAAAGGCTTTTCCTGCTTTTCAACTACCGAAGAAATTTAATGTATCTTGGCAGAGCCGATTTCACTGACACAGGGCCACATTCAACAACCTTACGTTGGTCCTTATTCTGAATGAAAGAAATTCGACCTACAACCTCCGACACCCTCACATTAAAGATCTATTTCAATATTATCCTTTCAATTACTCATGGCTTCCAAAATGTCTCTTTGTTTGAATTTCTCAGATAAAAATTTTCGTATAATTCCGGCAAAATGCATTCTGTTGGGATTATATGAACAACATGGTTAATGCCCTGAATACGACTAATACGTAGAGGCACAACAGGCAAAAATTTCATGTATTTGCAAGAACACAAAGGAGAAACTGTTGAAGACAAATGCAGACATACAGTTCAACCAAGTATGCAAAATTAATCAATTGCTAGTAAGTGCTTTATGTGGAAATTGTACATACAACATCCTCAATGCATACAGTAGGAATAATATCAACATTTTCAGTCCAAATTTTGTACGAATTTCTCTTCTTTCCCACGCCCCCTGTATGCCTCACCCATTCTGTCTTGCTTGTTTGCTTCCCCAAATAATGTTTAGTTATGACTACAAATCAGGAAAATGTGTACGCATTTTTTTCAGTGTACCGTTATGCCCTCCCTCTTGCCCCCCCGCCCCCCTGTTGGTCGTAAAATTTCTCCTCAGTACCCTGTTTTCAAAAAACACCATCTGCTTGTGTCCTTCAGTCTGCTAGTCCAACTTTCAAACTCATGTAAAAACGCGAGACAAAATTATTATTTAATATATTCTAACCGTTGTGTGTTTTAGGTCTGCAGGAGAGAAGTTGGAATGGCAGACTTTACAATTAAGGGTAGATAGCATTGCCCAAATTTAATATTATCTTAACTTAAAGACTGCCATCTTCTGTGGCTAGACGCCGTGTTACTTTAACAAAAGGGGAGAAAACCTTTTGGAAGAATTTTTGCCTCCAGTTTCCAGGCAGACATGTCCTTCCGAAACGTCGAATGTCTGCATAGACTAACAGCTTACTTGGCGTCACAACCCGGACAACGGCTTTAAAGTCATATTTGTAAGAACGTCAGATGACACATGATCTGAATTTACTCACTGAACGCATTTTTATACAGAGTTACAACATGTCTAATTGCCACAGTATGGAAGGTGTTATTAGCCGTATTATGTTTTGATTTTATGCTGTATTCTTGCCCGCTGCCGGTCCCAGTGGCCGCGCTGTCTAAGGCGTAGGTTTGCGGCCACTCGCCTGCTGAGATCGGGGGTTCGAATCCCACCGGGAGCATGGATGTTTGTCTGTTGTGAGTGTTATGTGCTGTCAGGTAGAGGTCTCTGCGACGAGTTGATCACTCGTCCAGAGGAGTCCTACCGAATGTGATGTGTCGTTGTGTGTGATCTAGAAACCTCAAGAATGAGGCGGCCATGGCCCGCGTTGGGCCGCAGCGCTACAGGAAAAAAAAAAATCTTGCCACTACAAATTGCTATTAATTTATAAAACTGGCGTGTAATTTCCCAACATGACTGTCATGTTGGGATGGGATCCTGGTAATGGAAGTAAGTTATTTAAAACCGCAGTGGAAGGAATATATCATCTTGGCTTCAAATTTATACACCTTCAAATTAGAGCCAAATATATTTACGCAAGAAATTTCATGTGTACTTCAGACACAGGTATTACAGGCACGATCGGCAATCAATTTGTCTATGTCAGATACCAGTTAACTAGAAATGTACGAATAAATTAAGCAGGACTTCCATTTGAGTGGCCGAGGGGTAGAGGCACAAAATTTGCATAGCAACAAAACTCATTACGCTATAACCGTTCTGTTTGAAGACAGACGGTGTTAGCTGATTGCAGTGCCCCAGCCAGTGTTTTGCTACGTCTCCTACATCCAATCCCGTACTTTCTCCACACGAAAGCCTTACGAACCCTACGATATTTTCTGCCACTACCAACTGAGTACCAGGATATCTCCATCAGAATAGTCATTTGGAGACAGGCTGAATGATAATGGAGCAGGTGTTCGATTCTCGGCACATGCAGGAAAGAGACTCCTGTCCTCTAAACTGCGACGACCGCCGGCTCCATCTAGCTCCCTAACCAATAAATATCGGACTTTCTTTCCCCGGAGGTAAGGTGACAAGTGCGTGACGTTAAATATTCACTTCAACGGCGAAGTTGAGACTACATGGAGCTTTACCTCCATTTCGCCATACATTCGTAAGGAATAGCGCTTAATTAAGGGCAGAGACAACTTCAATTGTACCGGTACGTACGTGCTAAAATTATAAAATGAATGTGATTTTCTGAATCAGGATAAAGTTGTAGAAATTTCGTAATGAAAAGATGTAATGTTATTACCTTCGTATAATTTTCATGGCTGTCGAATTAAGTTAGATGCAACAGGAAGAATAAATAATGAATGTGTGTCGAAAACCTGGAAACAGAAATTAATTTGGCGATTTATACCTTGTAGTTAAATGATTCGTAGAGAAATATGTTGTGAGAAAGTGGCCTGGACTAAACTCGCAGGGAATAATGTCTAATGCCTATTTATGAATCTTCTACCGGACCTGAGGATTGTATAATGTTAATCTGTCTACTACTTGACTGTCATGACCCGCAGTGATGTTTCAGCAGAGCTGGCATCCACAAAGAATGCATTGCGAAGGGGATTGTATGTTTTCAGAGACATCTTGGTTAGGGCGATTAGAAGTAATCCTTATTCTGGTTGGATCTAAGATTATAGTTTTCAAAATATAGTCGCATTTAAAAACTGAAAATTCTGATGATATAAACAAGGACTGGTTATCTCTTCTCTTAGTTCTTTGACCCTGAAGATGGAGGCAGAAACCTCCTTCGAAACGTTGGATACCAATTGACAGTGCACCATATTTCTGAAAACGTGTGTCTGGATTAAGTAACAATGATTATTAGACGGATGACAATGCAATTAAATCTTGTACACTTGAACCCTCTTTTGGGTTTCAATTATACGTATTTACGTCTATCCTACATATGAAATGGGACATTTTCTTCCATGTCTAGACTTGTAAACAGACTTCTGATTTCTTTTTTACCACAGGCATCATGTAGGCTGACTTTTCTTCCGCACAACGAATGATGGTTTAAAAGAAATTTCACACAATAAACGCCGCGAACAGACAAAGAGAACTAATTATCGTCGTCTAGCCGCAAGCAACATTTTTTAAAGGCTCGAAAAAAAATAGGTGGTATTTCTCACCAACTTGACCTGCCTTCTGGGCATTCCAGACTTTTAAAGTGAGCTCCTGTTTTGTTAACAATCTACTGCAGATCGAAGCCAGCATAATCATGTGAGTTCCAAACTATGCATTCTAAATAGCCCCTCCAAGCACACTAGATACTAAATTTATCAGCTACACAAACATTCAGAAACACTGAATTCTGCTCACATAGTGTGTTGATGTGTGCCCCATTATTACCAAAATAAACAGTTGTTATTTTCAGGATAAATATTTATTGTTTCCCTAAAGGATATGAGGTGGTTTGCCTCTGGAAATGAAATGCGTTGTGTTTCCTAGTTTCCTTCTAATGATATAAACAAAAAAATTGAAGGCCAGGAATACAAAGTTAAAGCTTAAAATGGCTATTAATTTACACTTTAAATTTTAGTATATCAAGTGGTTCTGGAAAGAACTTATCTTTTGTTCCAACTAATAGCACATTTAATTATAAAGAGTTGCTTTTTATTTCACAATATTTCTGCAAAATATTTCGGAGTATGACAGCCATGTTCAGGAAGAATTTAGTTACAAAGTAATGCACTTATGACAAATGCTGTCACATCTTTGACAACATTTCGTCATAAATGTATTACTTTGTAACTAAATTCTTCCCGAACATGGCCCTCATACTCTGAAATATAGTGGAGAAATATAACGAAATGACAAATAGTTACTAGAATCATTTTTCGACAAATTTTTATATTTAATCAATCGCACGGAATGAGTACAACGTTAAACGTAACGATGCAGTTACTAGGTAGCTGTCCTCCAACGGCAGTAGACCCTATAGGGAATCTAGTGATATCTTTACATAAATTATTCGTATAACTGAACCCTCAGACAAAAGGGTACGAAAGAATTGATGTCAAACGAGATGAAATGTTTCAGAAAAGCGGGGTGTACACATATCTTTGACCGCAAAAGGAATAACACAATTTTGGAAGACTTGAAAATAGAACCAGATGACGAGAAACTAAGAAGATACAAATCAAATCGGCCACAACGTGCAATAAAAATGAAAAAGAGAATGCCAAAAACAATGTTCACTTATAGACAAAATGAAGTCGACTTGGAAGACCTTTGAAGAAACTATTAGGCGAGGTCGAAATAGGTCTACTGAGCCGTAACTATTGACTGATGATGATGATGATGATGATGATGATGATGATGATTATGAAAATGATGACAACTAGATATAACGAACAATTTATATGAGCATTTCTCGCTATTACGGCTATTTAATAAATACATATATCGGATATAATATCACTGGATTAATGGTTGTTTTTCATGTTTGCCCTGACAAGAAAGCAGCAAGTCACTCCGAAACATCAGTTCGCGTATCGGCAAATTGCAGACGTCAGTAACCTTCGGGATCACTGTCATGAAAATGTAAAATGACTGCATTTTATAACGTGGATGGACTGCAACTCTGGTAGTCCCTAACGAAATTTCGTCTTCCATAAAGTGGAGACAAAATGAATAATTACCAAACTTTCATAATGAATAATTACCAAGCCTTCAAAATTAATAATTACCAATATTTCAAAATTAACAATTACCAAAATTTTAAAATTAACAATTACCAAAATTTCAAAATTAATAATTACCAAAATTTCAAAATTAATAATTACCAAAATTTCAAAATTAATAATTACCAAAATCCCTTCAAGGAATGTAAGTGGGTTCAGAATCTGACTAGGAAGAGAGCTTTGTACCTCTAAGGGTCACAAGTTATCCCCGCTGACAGACAGACAAGGACTTAATGCATGTAGGCTATCTGTAAACTTATATTCTAAACACGACACAGTAAATCACGTAGCGCCGTACTTTGCAAACAAACTCGAGGGTTTATTACACAGATTTCAATCGCCTGCAACATAGACGAAAAGTTCTGCTACGCAATTCCACAATCTGGAACGATTCCCCGTGTCTGGAAGACATCACGAATGTCGTGGTTTTGTTTCATTCCAGGCAGATGGTCGTGAATATGAAATTTGATGGTTATCCTCAGTCTATTCGACAGGTCCTGATACCGCACTGCAAACTGTAACTACTATTTCCGCAAGCACCACAACTCCGCATGATCATGAACGTTCAGTCTCCCAGTAGGCATCACTAATTTTGGAATCAAACAAGATGAAGTACAGACAGCCGCTGGGGTGCTCAAATTCAAATACAGAACTGACTCGTTGCTCCTTTGCTTCCATGAATTTTTAATGCCAAGAATGTTTGTTAACTGATAGCATTAATTATCAATGAACATGTTTCTTATTGCCTTCAAATTACTTATTACAGACAATTTTTGCATAAAATTTCTTTCATATTTTTTAAAGTTTAAGTTTTATAAATTTTATTTATGTGCGTTTTGTAACAATAAGACTGAGATCTCATTCTGGTCTTGAATGAAGTCTGCAATTGTGATTTTGAATTTTGTGTGTTCTGAATTGCCTGAAGATAACCATATCATTGGTCGAAACACGTAGTCGTATATTCATATACCATAATACAATATAATTAGTTGTGTTGAAGGCGAATAATAACTATTTATAATTTACAGAACACGATGGGATGTCAAAGATAAAAATTACATATTACCTTGTAATATTCAATCTGATTTCTCCTGGTTAGCTCTTCTCTTCCACTGATCATATTCCGAAATTACGTGCTTTAGAAATGCGCAGCAGCAACGCAGATTGCTTTAACTCCAGACAGAACATTTCTATACCCTCACAAAGAGTGACACGCGTTGTCAAATTACGATGCGTCTGGTGCGTGTAGGACGTGTTACATGTTTAGTACTAAGCCACAGGTAAACAGTTCTTGCCTTCTTCACGTAAAAATTTACAGTTAGAGAAAAAGATTTACAATGCCATTCCTCTCTGCAAGGACTTCCGAAAAACCTGCTAAAGTCGATCTGGGTCGCAACAGGACAAAGGGTCTATTGCATGTAAGTTGAGGCACTGCTACAATAAACCGAATTCACTTCATACATATTGAAAATTTTTTTTCTGATATATGCAACCTCGTTAAAAATGAAAAAAAAAAGGTTGGCTGTTGCAGTCACCTAGCTTTGTGTGTTTCGACAGATTTTCACGAAATTTAGTAGGATTCATATGCTAATAGAGGCAACTCCAAAGTCGTAGCTTTCAATTTCCTGAAATCAGGATTAACAACATCGCTAATAATTGCGATTTTACGATGTCATTGACAATAATGCCATCTACTTCAGTATTCTAAAACGGTGTATGGAAATAACTAAAATTTTCAGCATTTTATGGTGTACGGTAATAAGCAAAAATATTGACTTTTATGAGAGTCCTTCCTGTAGAACGTAAAATTAGAAAAGGGCGAAAACTTTCTTCGGCTTTCACCTTGACGGCGATAAATAATACAGAACATAAGCTATAACATCTTACAAATCAATTTCGAAATACTGTTTTAAGTCAACAAATAAAAACGCTGCAACCATTTAAATTCCGAGGTTCTGTCAAACTTACGTTTAAATAATGGATGCAAACACCATTGAATTTAAATAAAGATAAGAAAACAAAGAGCCCTTTAGGAATTGAAGTCATTGCAGTAACAGGGTAAGACCTGAGATTTGTGCTTGAAATTCTTGTTACATAGGAGTAAAATAATAGATTATACCGTCGCTGCGATAGTTTTTACGAGTCCCGAAAAGAATTCCATGCGGTACACTATTAATATCTTACAATGTTCCTGTACGAATGTCAACTCGTCGTGGGCCTCAAAACCTGTGTTAAGCTCTGTTCCTTACAGAATGTCTCTTGGCCAAGCTATGTACGTTTTTGTACACAACTGATTAAAGAAACAAGGCGCTCGCTCACCTTGCAGCTCACAGAGACGACTTGCTGCTCTGAGATAAAAGAGAGAGAGAGATAGACATTACACAGGGCCATAATGTTCTGGGAACTACCTAGAAAATAAATTTTGTAAAGTATTCTCAGAGCGCTTTTCTAAATCTGGACTCAAATACTTGTATCTTGTCGAAGTTCTACCAAAGCTGTAGTGACTTAATATTGTAAATTATTTACTTCAGCTGTTTTAGTACAGAATGATCATTCATGGTGTGGATACAAAAGGACAACATAATGGAATATACCTTTCAATGACACTCGAAGAAATTTCATTCTTTCCAGATGTTAGAATGCAGAAGATTGTAAATAACTATCTCTTATTTACAATAAATTCAGCATAATTTTAATATAACTACATACACTCGTGCTTTAGTGCCATATTGGCATTATATATATATATATTACCATTTTCTATTGACAAAACTATATATAACGTTGTGGAAGACTTTAATTATTGATACTCCATAAAGATTGCTAAAAGTTAATAGCCGATCAGGTGGAAGTGTTTTTTTATTCAAGAATAATTCTTGAATCACCAACGTTGTTGGTGATAAACTTGTCTGTGTGTACTGACTTACTTTCAAGCACACATTGGCTTGCATGTAAAAAATGCGTCTCGCTTAGTAAATGTGGATGGAGGCTGCGTGTCTTGTGAGGTTATGAGAATATGATGAAATGCCAAACATTAAAAGCACGTGCAGTGTCACTGACACCAAGTCAAGCTGTCCTTCTGCTTAATTGAACATCACGACGTAAAACGTCAGGGTGACTGAAGTAGTGGTACTTCGGGATTAGATGGGGGCGTCAGGTCAGCTCAAGGCTTCAGGCGCTTTTCCTCAGGGGGAGAAAAGCCCCCGTACCCATTGCAGTGGAAGCTTTGTGAATGACACATCCGGAGTGGACGTTACGGAAAGGAGAAACGTTCCTTGCTTCTGTCTGGAAATGAATTCCAGTTACTCGGGTGACCAACCAGTAGAGTAGTTACTATACGGACAGATCAACCCCGGCTTTTCTGATTCAAATAAGGTAATGCTTTCAAACTGCATAATAAGTGGTACGTACTTTCATAGAACACACATAAAGGACAATAAATAAATAAAAAAGAGAAATGCGTATATTAATATATTTGCTGTCGCTTGGCCAACAACAGCCTGTTTCGTACCTGTAACGAAAAATGTGAGAAATTTTTGTACCGTGTCACTAACCTTTTAAACGCCTAGTTAAATCCCATCTGCCATCTTCTGGCATTATTAGGAGCTCGCCATATTATCCACATTAGCAGGACAAGGGTTAATTACGAACTGCGTTGGGGAAGCAATATACTGTGCATAAAACATACCAGTACAAGACATTTCTTGCATATGTACAGCCACCGATATGCAGCCAAAACCCACCTCCGTATTCTGTAATACTACATTTATAAGTAATATTCCGAGACAACCTACACTGGTCAGCCGCCTAGACGTCTACGGGCAGACATCAGCTCGGCAAAGGATCCTGCCAGAGAGGCCCTAGATTACTTTCACTTGATGACAGAGGCGAATATAACTTCCGAAACGTTGTATAAATCAAATACACCTGACGATGGAAGCTGTTGCTCAGGCTCTCACACTTTCCCCCCACCGCCCATCCCTACTCTCCCCTCTAATCTCACCGACTTTACGATCGCAACAATTGTGGTAGTGATATCTACCTGTTAAACTTCCCTAGCGACAAGCGCTTTGGGCTGATTTACAGATGACAGAAGGGGGACAGAAGAACAGAGAGTAGGGGGTGGAGGAATCTTGAGTACCGTTGCCATCTTCACCACCATCATGATCATCATCACTCATAGGGTTTCTTTCCGTGGCCTCTGTTTAGCACAGAATGCTAAACTTTCAGAATTGTGGTTTACTCTGCGCATGACCGCTCTGTTCTTCTGTACGAAAGACAGACAGTACATTCCACGCATAGTAATTCGTCCACCAGTATAGTGTCGTGTAAAGGAGGACTGGGGTAATGTTTTTTGTTTAGAGGATATATTCCGTTGTGTGCCATAAAACGACGAAAGTGCACAGCTAAAAAAAAATGCTCGGACAATACTCCGTGACTGGCAAGGTGCTTGGACACAGGGACAAACATATTATGTCTCTGTTTTTGAAAAGGAGGATCAGCCGAATGGACTGGAAGGTCAACAAGCGGGTTACTGGATGTTGGTTGACGTGGCTATGATGGACACGCCAGGGACTGTTCCATGTTGGATGAGTGACAGGCACTTTATGTTGGGAGTAAACTCGCTGTTCTCTGCTGATATATGCCTTAGTATAGCAGAACAGAAATGCTAACAGTACTCGCAGTAGACCTGCCACAGTAAAATAATATACGAGTAATTTTACACAGTCATGCCCCATGTACTATGAATGTGGATATAAGATACAAATGTATGACGCAACTCACAACGAAATAAAGAAATTTGCCAGACGCAACAAATGACAGTGAGGTTGCGTTACTGGTGTAATAATTCATGTTGTAACAGCTTACAGCGATCAGTTTCAAGGGTCCTCCACGACAGGTGTTAGAAATCACAGCCTCCGGCAAGTCTTAAGCCGAGTTGACAAGTTGCATTTATCACAATGCAGCTACGGGATTGTCTAGGTGTAGACTGAACTTCAGTGCCGTGTTTATGTGGTTCTAGGATAAGCAAAGGAAAAGAAAAATATACAGATCATCTAAAATACGGAGAAGAGCTGGAGGGCAGGTTTAGTTTTGAATGCGTTCTATGCGCAAAAATTACAGAAAACGATTGTAGAATGAGAAAGCCATGCTTGTTTTTCATCTTGCATCTCGCAGACTATTAAAGGGATATAAAACATACTTGAGAATCCATACCAGATATTGGCCAATTTGAATTCTGGTGCCTACTCTATGCAGTCCCAATATACCTTCATCGACATTCCTTAAAATAGTTCATACACACAAAAGCTTATTATGTGAAGTAAAATGGAACATCTCTTTCATTTCCCATACCATACCAAATTTGGAGTTCTGAAAACAGTGAGTGAAAATTACAGTCGTTTGGGGTGTGAAGCCGTGCAGCCCGGCATAAATTCAACAACGTTTCTCAGAAACATACTGCCTCCGTCTTCAGAGAATACGGTCCTCCGAAATATCAGTAAATTTCTAAAAATCTATATGAAGAAGGCAATGTTGAGTATACAGGATGTCCCAGGAGGAATGTGCCAGACTTCGGGAGAGTGTTCCTTATGTTAAACTATACCGATATAACCAAAAACACCTATATCCAAAGTTGAACGGTTACGGAGATAATGGCCAGAGAAGTTTGA
>Ga0123357_10010005_pt1 | contig 12020 bp, 10 predicted proteins | sample TergutEmb28metaG_FD_89873 | JGI IMG/M metagenome (GOLD analysis project Ga0123357, IMG submission 89873) | Embiratermes neotenicus P4 segment gut microbial communities from Petit-Saut dam, French Guiana - Emb289 P4 | ecosystem: Host-associated > Arthropoda: Insects > Digestive system > Gut ...
CACACACACACACACCACACACACACACACACACACACACCACACACACACACACACACACACGCACACACATACAGTCCATGGGCAGATGCACAAGAAGAGCAAAGATGTAAGATGTTACCATTCCTTTTGCATATATGACATGTAACATGTCATAGAGTACAGATCAACAATGCACACCTATGCTTTTCATTTACGTTGTATATATCACATTCGTAAGAATTTTATCTTCTGTTCTATAATATGGGCACAACTATTCCCATTCATAAACCAGTATTGAAGACAAACAGATCAACATGGAATGTAGCACTGTATCCATTATGATTTATCTTTTCATCATGCACTGAGCAACCCAAAACATATACACTATAAATAAAATGCAGGAAGTTTGGTAGTCTGTTTTAAAGGGGTTGGTCTAGAAGTAAATGTTGGGAAAATAAAGTTTTATGAACAGAGTGTAGGACAAAATCCAACGAAGAACACAACACATTTTTTCAACACATGTACACCACTTTGGTTTTAGATAGAGTATATTAAAACCTGAAGATGGTCAAAATATGACTGAAACATGTAGCATACATTATTAAATTTAATATAATAACATTTTTGTGTCTGACAAAAATTTATGATTTATTGCCAGTTAATAGTATTTCATCTTCGCATTTTCCATCATGAAAACATAGATTAAAAAAAAAACACAACTATGATTTTGTCTGATGTTGGCCATAGGTGTGAAAGCTGGTGTCTCACACGAAGAGAGGCTTGACATTTTCAAAAATATGATTTTAAAGAAGATATTTGAGCCTAACAGGAAAGATTTAGCAGGAGGCTGGAGAAAATTGCATACTGAGATGCTTCACAGTTTTTGCTGCTTGCCCAGTATTATTAGGGTGATCAACTCACATATGAAATGGGCAGGATATGTTACATGCGTGGGGGGGGGGGATACATATAGGGTTTTGTCAGAACACCTGGAGGAAGAACACCACCGGGATGACTCAGGTGTAGATTGAAGTATAATATAAAAATAAGTCTTAAAACAACTAGGATGGGAGGGAATGGTCTGGATTGATTGGGCTCAGTGTCCAGTCGCAAGCTGTCATAAACACAGTCCTGAACATTCAGTTTCCATAAATATGGAGAATTTCTTGACCAGGTGAGAAACTGTTACTCTCAAAAAGAATTCTGCCCTGTGGTTGAGTGAGTGAGTGAATTAGTTATTTAGTCAGCTGGTTAGTTAATTTATTTAGACAGTCGGTTATTAGAAGGAACCGTACTCATTGACCACCTTTTGTATTTTGATTGTTGTCTTATTATGGTGTTTCAGAGCCTGAGGGCAATATCGCACCCCGGATTGAGCACTCCATTCCTAATGTGAATGCCCGGGCTGGAAGCCCCACTGATCTTGTGTGTGTTGCTCAAGGCTTCCCCCCTCCCAACTACAGGTCTGTCAGATCAAAGCTGTAACATGCTTGCAGTATGCATGGTATTGTCATTGCCTGTTTCTGACATTGCACACAAGACAGCTGCAAGGTGACATCACAAGTCTACCTCATGGAATTCTGCATGTTTTATGTAAAAAATTTGTTGGTAAGCAATGCATTTCCAGTACTGTATCATCGGTTTAGTAAAAGTGAGGAACGCTTGTTACCACTCAGTTTTGAATCATTCGGATTTTTGTCTGCTGTCTTCAATTATAAAGACTAGAACATACAACTACTGTAATTTTACCGGTTTGTATGGGTGTAAAACTCGGTCTCAGACATAAAGGGAAAAATATAGAATGAAAGTATTCAAGAACAGAGAGCTGAGGAGAATATTTGAACCTAAAATGGAGGCAGTCACAGGAAGATGGATAAAACAGCATAATTTGAACTCAGTACCACATATAATTAGGACAATCAGATACTCAGGATGAGATGGTAGGTGTACACAGCATGAATGGGAAAGAAGAGAAACGCGTACCAATTTCTGGCCAGTAAACCTGAAGGAAAGAGACAATTTTGAGAGCCTACGCATAGGAAGAGAATAATACTTTTATGTTTCATAAAGCAGTAGGATGGGTGTGAAATGCATATATTTGGCTTGACACAGGGACAAATAACTAACTCTTCTGAACACCGTAATGAACCTTTGACTTTCAAAAAGTGCAGGAAACTTCTTGACTAGCTGAGCAAACACTTGCTTCACAAGACAGTGCTGCATGGGGCTGACTTAGTTGAGTTGTGTTCAATTGGGCTAAGGAAGGTTTATTCTGACATGGTCTGTGGTTTGGACTGGGTCTCATCTCGTGTAAACTGGTACATCAATCCAGTCAGTCTAGTCCAGTTCAATCTAATCCAGTCATGTGCTTTGCTTTTTGGAGGGCGATTGAAAAATAATTAACTGTACATTCTAGTAAAGCTTTTTTCAGGGAAAAAAAATCTTATCATAGAGAAAATATCCAAGGAAACATTCCAGGTTCTCAGTGTTGTGTAAAGAACAATTGTCAGAATATATCATTTTGTAGAGAGGGCTTCCTTCTATAATATAGAATACAAATTACACATTTTATCCAAAAAAAAATTAAGTTCTCATAGACACTGGATTAGATGTAAGACTGCCTGCCTGAATAATTTCCAAACAGACATTCCTACAAACACATAGGAGTTATAAGACTAAACAAAGATGACTCAGTCTACACGAGAAACTTACTAGACACAGGACATGACTACAGTGAAGACAACAAGGAAATAAAGGCAATAATTGGAAAAAGACCATTGCTGAAACACCTACAACAGATACCACATACATTTATGCAGCAAAGATCGAAACCTAAATTATCACAATACCAAAGCCACCTGCACCCTCATCAGCCATGCAGCTGAAAGACAGAGAGGATCCATGAAGCAATAGACATACACAAACATAATCCAAGACACAAAAGTTACAAACAATAGCATGGACGGCCTGACACAAATAGAATAACAATGCAGGGTACATGCACATTCTGCACAAGTTAGCATACCAGCAGCCACAGGCAGCCAAGACACAAAGTACAGTACGTTCAGCCACGCACAGCTCCACAAATCGTATGTACTCAACAAGCAGTGACAAGACAACCTGGCCAAAAGGACAAACATGTGGTTAACACATGAGAGAGTTGCAAAAAAATTACCACATCCACAACATATCAAACAGCCAAACCTGTGCAGTGTAAAACCACCATCCAACTCTTCAGAGGCAAACATACAATAGTGGGCAGTGTAAACAGGATACAGTGTAACAGACTTAGAATATGTGTACCTAGTGAAACCAATGTCAAGCATGTACAACAACAGGGCACTGAAAATGGCATAACCCAACGCTGAAATGCATATGCCAGTACCAATAAAAAGTGGAAAAGGCAGTTGATCAACAATACTTCACATACTTCCAGGCACTATATGCTTAGTTCCTTCTCTGTCTGCAGATGGTACCGTGACCTGGATGGGGTGCTACAGGAGGTGCGGTTAGGTATGGTACTTGTGCGCCCTTTGCAGTCCGTTCTTCAATTCCCACGCATTCAGCCTGAGGATGGGGGACGATACATCTGTGTAGTGAGCAATCTGATGGGCGAGGACCGCCGTGAGATCACTCTGAATGTAATCACGCCCATAACAGCCCATATTCGCCCCCAACAGCAGATTGTAGATGCAGGTACTCCAGCTATGTTCAACTGCTCTGTGCTGGGAGGCAGTGGAAGCATTCATATTTCATGGCTGAAGGATGGACGCCCCTTACTAGATAGCCCCTATGTCAGCATTTTGCAGCAGGGGGAGGTACTGCTTCTGAGAAGTGTGCGCAAGTTGGACCGTGGAATGTACCAATGCGTGGCACGCAGCAACGATGAGAGTGCTCAGGGCAGTGCTGAACTTACCTTGGGAGGTGAGCAAAATACTTGGTACTTGCACTACAGCAATCAATATTTCCACTTCAGAGATGAGTTTATACATTACTGAATGCTTTATCAGCTTATAATTTGCTATAACCAAGAATTATTTAATAGGATTTAAATATGGCCATGTGCATCAGTCTTCTGTGATTGCAGACAATAAACAATTTAAAGTAATATACAAAAAAGCAACAAAATACTCCAAATGAAGTAGGTTAGTTTCAGTCAGAGATACTTCCTGTTTTTTTAATCTGCTGGTATTTTTATATTATTTATGCATGTATACAGCCATAATTTGTCACAAAATTAACATTTCAAATTAATTTTTTATAACTTAGTTAGCATATAACAAATATTGATAAGTAGTTTCTGGCATACCAGATGTAACGGCTGTATCACCCTGATTTGTCTCTTAGCATCTTGTTTATATAAAAAGGCTCCACATAAGGAGGATGTGAGTGGTTTTTGATGAAGTTATATATTTTTATATACTGTTTTATCATCAATTAGGGTACTGAATTTAACACTCCTGACAGTTCCTCAGATTCCATTATCAGACCAAAATTATTATAGATTCTCAGGTTTCACATGTTATTTACAAAACTATTTCACTGCAGGTTTGTATTGTGTAATGTATTTTCTTATTTTTCTTCAATAGCCCTACAGTCCAATTTCGGAACTTTGCCTACTCAATGGACTTCTCCCATTCAGCTCTGTTTTTGACCTCTCTTTCCACTTTGTAATTATGAATTTATTAACATCTGTTTGTACACAATTCCACCATCTGCTTTTTGGTCATCCTCATAGTTGACTTCCCTGAGGATTATTGTTAAATGATTTACTTACTTTTCTTTTACTATCCATTCTGTTAATATGACCAATCCCATTCAACCGACTTATTCTGACCAATTAAAGTACATCTAAATCTCCAAACATCTGCCTTATTCCTGTATTATGTCGCCTTCTCCAGTTTTCACTTACTTTAACCTTTTGGTGCCGGAATTATTTTTTTAAATTTTAGCACACACTGTATATGAAATGTGAACAATACAGGAACCAAATATGTTAGAATTATGAAACAAACTGCACTTTGAGGAGAAAAAAATGGAGAGTATATACCGTGTTTAAAATATTCAGTACCTGTATTTGTTGAATAAATATATAAAATGCAACGTTTAGAGGTTAGCTGTGCGGTATGACTACTAGGGGTTGTTAGGCATCAAAGGGTTAATTCCCCCCAAAGCATTCTTCTTAAAATGTTTCTTTCAAAAGCAGCCAGCCGTTTAGCAATATCTTTGTTTAGTATCCAAGATTCTGTTCCATATGTTTCCAGTGGTCTTATTAACATCTTACAGATTTTCGTTTTTTCTGCTCTGAGTACTAACTGGCTCTTTAATAAAGGTAGAAGTGCATTAGTAATTATTTTTTTTAATCTCTGGTCTTAAATCATTTTTATTTATTAAAATTGTACCAAGATACATGTAGTCTCTCATTATATCAAAATTATATGTACCAAGTTTTACATATTCATTTCCATTGTAAGGCTGTCATGATACTATCATAAATTTCGTCTTTTTTTTTTATTTCTAATCCCATCTTATTTGTTTGTTAGACCAGTGAGGTAAATACTTCTTCAACATCTTGTAATCTTCTTCCCATAATAATCACATCATCAAAATATGCCATAATTTGACTACCTTTGTCAAATATAGTTCTCCCATATTTCTGCTTTAGATCTTCTAACTGCAATTTCCATCTCTATATTAAACAGCAAAGGAGTAACTGCATCTCCTTGTCACAAACCTTTGTTAACTTTAAATTCAGAGGATGATGTTGACTAATTTTAACCTTCCCATACTTATCATTATTTAAAATTCTGCACAGTTACTAATTTTTTGGAAAAGCCTAGTTTATACATTACACTCCATATTTCTTTTCTCCCTACAGTGTCACATCCTGCTTGAAAATCAATAAATAGATGAGGTACATCATATTTTGTTCCCAACATTTTCCGATATTTGTCTCCTAGTAAAAATTTGATCAACAGTTGATCTTCCCCTTCAAAGGTCTCCTTGGTATTCTCCTATTATTTTCTCAGCATCGGGTACTAATTTTGCATATAAAATATTTGCCAGAATTTTATATGTTGTAAACAGCAATGTGACTGCTCTATAATTATCGCACAACATCATGTCCCCTTTCTTATGAATTGGACATATTGTATCATATTTCCACTCGTGTGATTTGACCTCTTCTTCCCATATTTTAAAGTGAGTTCATTAATAGCCTTCTTGAGTTCTTTTCCTTCCTCATTAATCAGTTTGGCCTGAATTTGATCACGTCCAGTTTCGTTTCAATTTTTCAATTTACTTATTGCCATTTCTATGCCTGCCTCATTTGGTGGTTCAAAATATGGTACTGCAGTTGTACACACATTGTCCACTCTTCTCCACTGACACTGTCTGTTCCATCTTGCAGTTCAAAGTGCTTCTCACAATATTCCAAACACTTCTGCAGGACTTTCTCTTTCTTGTTTGCTATGTTACCTTCCTTATCCCTATCAGTAATGTTTGTGATAACAATCCTTTTCTTATACTGTTCACTTCTTGATAAAATTTCTTTGCATCATTGATATTGTAAGAAATTTCCATTTGCTTCAGCTTTGATTTAAATAGTATACTCTTTTTGTTTGAATATTTTATGTGCTTCTTGTCTTTTACCCTTACATTCTTGTTCATTTTATCTGGTATTTCCGTTAATCACTTTGTTGTAATCTCTCTTTTTAGCTTCTAAAATTATTGACATTCTTCATTAAACCAAATATTTCTTTGTGTTCTTTCTTTTTATCCTATTATTTTTCCAGCTGCTTTATTTATTCCTTTTTTTATTTTGTTCCATATCACATTTATATCTTCTGCTTCCCGTAATCAAGTATTTCATACAGGGTCCGCCAGCGAATCGGGCGATTTGGCAATGGCGTTTTTCTATTTTTAGCATGAGCGTGGAAGGGGAATGATGCTGCCAGATGGCGTGGCCGTGAATAGCGTTCAGTTTGAAATGGAATCGTAGACTGGTGCACAGCGTGCTTTTGTCGTAAAATCATTTTATAAGAACAATGTTAGCTACGTTGCCACCCAACGTGAATTTCGCAAGAAATTCGGGATTCATCGAAACAGTAAAGTGCCGTCAGCTCATGCCATAAAGACGAGGGTAAACAACTTTGAAGAGACCGGCTCAAATGTTAAGAGGAAAGGTGGTAGTGTTAAAACAGTTCGCACCCCACAGAACCTTGATGCTGTGAGAGCATCATTCGAACAAATTCCTTGCCGGTCGACTGTGCGTCATTCCAAGATACTGGGACTGTCAGAAAGCAGTGTCAGGCGCATTTTACACTTGGATTTGCACTGCGGATACAGGAAGAGATTTCAAGAAACCCGGGTAACATGTTACGTAGGGCCATGAGTAGTGTTCACAAACGGCTTGCTGAGTGTGAGCAGCGTAATGGAGGGCATCTTGAGGATGTAACGAGTGGAATGATGTGTTGTGTTTTTTGTTCTTTGTTTTGTTTCAAGACCACTGATTCACTTATTTATGCAAATGCTAAAGTATGTACTTCCTTATAAATATAACTCCGTCATGATATCCAAAATTTTTAATTTTTTTAACACTTAAAAATCGCCCGATTCGCTGGCGGACCCTGTACATTAGCTGTTACCTCCTTGATGAATTCTTCTTTTACTTCTTTTGTACTTATCCCATTTCTTTATTTCATTTTTCTTAGTCTTCTCACGACCCTTGATATTCACTCTACTTTTGGCCGTCACTGAAAAATGTTCTGATTCTATTTCAGCACCTCTCATGCTTCTCACATCACAAGCATTCATGCAGTGTCTTCTATAAACCAGTATGTGACTTATCTGGTTACATGTTTTGTTGTCAGGTGAAGTGTCAGGTGACCTTGTGAATGACCTGATATTGATACCATATTCCTGTCACAACTAAATTTCTTTCCAGTGCAAAATTTACCATTCATTTTCCAGTGTCACTGGTTTTGTTGTGAAGGCTGTGCCCTCCACCTGCTGGATATAAATAGGACTGTTTTTAACTTTAGCGTTGAAGACCCATAGTATTGTTTTCATGTAGTAATTGGAAACTTCATGACATACCTTCCCCAAAGAACTATAAAAGTCTTCTTTGGCTACTTCGGTTGGGGCATGTGTTAATATCAGTACCAAATTGTAATGTTTAAGTTTAACCCTAATTTTACAAATTCTTTCATTTACAGTTTCAAAGTCTAATAGATTATGCATAATATGTCTACTAATATAAAATCATGTTCCAAATTCATGTTTGTCACTTTTATGTCCACAATACAAAATCATGTAATTCTACTTTATCATAGTTCCTTTCTGTGGCCATCTAATTTCTTGCAAAGCACATATATCAACTTCATACTTATCCATTTCTTTCACCAGTTCATTCATTGCTCCTGGTCTGTACAATCTGCATACATTCCAAGTTGCTATCCTCATTTCAGTAATCTTTTTTTCCACTGCCTAGGTCAATTCCACTCAGTCTGACTGTTCCAAGGCCAAAATTTAGGTTTCCTAACAGTTAACTTTTTCACAGTGACAGGTTGTCAGCCTGTCACCAACCCCAGGTGCAGGGAGGCCCAACAATACCCCCATGCACTGGGTACCCATTTTGGTCACCTTTATGACATGCATGGTTTGCAGTGGGACTTTTCTTTCCCCTGGTCACTACATGGGGAATTGTGTAATGTGTATCACCACACCAAAATAGTGAGAATCCTGTCTTAAATGTCCCCAGCCCACAATGTAACTTGTTCTCGGTGTTGGATATTAAAAGATGGAGAAAGTGGCAACATTTGCAATATGCTAAGCCACTCAATTCACTTAAGTTACATGCATTTGAAAGATGAAAATAGTTACAACAAAATCCTGAATTTTCTTCCCTTCTTTATTTGTCTCTCTTTCATGTTATTCTTTTCTTCTTACATCTCTCTCTCTCTTTCTGTCATTCTGTCTCATGGTTTCTACATTCAATTCTTCTTCCCTTCCACTCCCTCTATATTTTCTTCTTCTTTGTTTCGTTCCTCTTCTTATCCTTTCTTTTCTTTCCTTAGTCCCAGAAGTACACAAGTTTTGTACATTTCCCACTGTTACAGCCATCTCCCCTGAGCTACAATTAACATTCATAGAACAGACCTTGCAGCCAGGCCCACCAGTGTCACTGAGGTGCTCTGCCTCAGGGAACCCCCCACCACGAATCACATGGCTGCTTGATGGAGGTGAGCTCATGCCTCGAGGCTTTGTCCTGGGCAGCTACCTGGATTCTGCAAACAATGTCATCAGCCACATGAACATCTCGAATGTCCGTGTACAGCATGGTGGCCTATACACCTGTGTTGCCAGGAATGTCCTTGGTGCTGTCCAACACTCTGCCATGCTCAATATCTATGGTAAGTTACCTTAGTACAGAAAAGTAAGCACAGAAACAAGTAACACTTATGATTTACTGTATTTCACTAACAAGAATTTTGATGCTTCAGGAATTTACTTGTTCTGGAAGAAAGTAGTCCTTTTTCATTTAAATCTCTAGAGAAGCCAGTTTTTAGATAGAGGAAAAGCTGATAAAATCTTGGTTGACAAGCTGTGTCAGTTCAGAGTTGAAGTACAGTGGCACAGAAATTCACACTGTCTCCTTCACCATTCTGAATGGCTGGACAGTCAAGAAGACTTTGTCATTTTTAGCACTAAAACTGATAAACCTGAAACTGTCATGAAAGTCAATTAGTTTGTATGCATACACACTACACCATGAAGACAAATAGAAGAATCAAAATGAAACTATATGTTTCACTAACCTTTATACCAGATACCCCTGGAATAAATTTCCTAGTACCCACTGGATGTAACACTCACTGGACCCCAGAGCCAGTACAGATGCATTTGTGAAGCATAAGAAGACAGCCCGATGTAACTTAACAACAAACAAGAGTAGAACGATGTACTAAAGTTTAGACGACATATATTTTCCAAGTGTGTTCTGTTTGCCTTTATAGTCTAGATATCATACTGCAGAGATTGAAAAAGAGTTTTCCTTCTACTTAATTTAAGGTATACCACATTACAATACATGCTAAACACAAGTTTAAATGTGCATCACCCCCATTGTGTCAATATCAATATGTAACAATAAACAAGATGGTCAGTCTGTACACAACAATTTATTAAGGTGCTCAAGAAAGATACTTGTTTCAGTGGTGTAAAACAACCATTTTCAGGCTTCATATTTCAGAAGCACATAAAGAAGAAATCATATAGCTTTACCATTCATACAATAATAAAACTTACAGGCGAGATCTCATCCTTACATAAAATGTTTGTAGAAATTACATTTGGGAAATATTTTTACAGGATGTCAAATTGTTGCAAAATATTGTTAGTTAGGAAAAAGTAAGGCATTAAATTCTTGAACTTGGAGATGAATCACAATAGAATTTTCGGAACTGATGACTAGTAGGCTATGAGGGTGATTAAAGAATATGAAAGTGAGGAGCTGACCGTCCATTGGAGATACAGTCATGTAATGGTATCTGTAATAAAATTGTGTACTGTAAAAAACATTATATATAAAAAATATAAGGTGTAAGGAAAGTGAGAAAAGTAATGTGTGTAGGAAATTATTCTTACATTGATGTGTCTATATCAATGTAACAATAATATAAGTATAATTTCTGATACAAATTACTCTTCTCACTTACCTTACACCTTACATTTTCTTGCATATAATGTTTTATTACAGTACACCATCTTATTGCAGAAACCATTACATTATTATATCTCCAACAGACTACCGGCTCATCACTTTCATATATTTTAATCATCCACATATCCACTTGTCATCAATTCTGAAACTTTTATTGTGATTCATCTCCAAGTTTAAGAATTTTATGCCTTACTTTTTCCTACCTAACAACATTTTACAATACTTTTACACATTGTAAAAATATTCCCCAAATCTGATTTCTATGCCCATAAGTTTTATTTTCGTATTTGTGGCTATAGTTGTGTGATTGCCTCCTCCACCCACATACACAATACGAGACAGATGATGGTTGTTTTACCCAACTGAAACTTGTAATGTAATGTAATGTTATTTATTTGCATTCTATAAATCCAAATTAGGATACAATCCTGTGGATATAGACATAGTCACATACATACTATCTAACATACTATACATAGTGTTGGAAGAATCTTAGCAATAAATAAAAAAATATACAAATAATAAAACACCTAAAACCAATTTTCAATTCAGTTTTCAATGGAATATCTCTGATAATTAAAATATTCTTCACTATTATAAAAGGAATTTATGAGTAAAAACCTCTTTAAAGCATTCTGAAACAGTACTATCTCATTAGCTAAGTCTTTGATATTGTGAGGAAGGTTGTTAAAAATTTAAATTGCTGAGTAGTACATCCCCTTTTGGAACTTTGTTAGATTAGCTGTGGGTGGATGTAAGTTGGTTTTAAATCTTGTGTGAATACTGTGGATCTCATTATTTGTATAAAATAAATGTTTGTTTTTATCACAAATAATGACATTGAGAAGTATATTGAGAATATAAGGGCAGTATTTCTAATTTTTTGAAAACTTTCCTACATGAATCTCTCATTCTTGATTTTGTGATGATTCTAATCACCCTTTTTTGAATTTTGAAAATCTTATTACTATATGGTTGATTTCCCCAGAAAACTATCCCATAACTCATAATTGAATGTATGTATGCAAAATAGACTATTCTTAAAGTTTCTGGAGACATTATAGCTTGTATCGTTCGAATTACAAAACACGCTGTGTTCAGTTTGAACATCATGTGGTCTATATGAGCCTTCCATGATAGGACGTAATTACCCTGGTAGTTAAGTTTCAAATCATAATCTCAGCTATTTTTTGTATTAAATTGTAAGTAATGTGTTTTATTGTAATTTAATATTAATTGGTTTACTTTAAACCAATTATTAATATCCCCAAATATTTTATCTATTTTTGTTTCAAAATTTTCCATATTTGGACTA
>Ga0123357_10010006_pt1 | contig 12020 bp, 6 predicted proteins | sample TergutEmb28metaG_FD_89873 | JGI IMG/M metagenome (GOLD analysis project Ga0123357, IMG submission 89873) | Embiratermes neotenicus P4 segment gut microbial communities from Petit-Saut dam, French Guiana - Emb289 P4 | ecosystem: Host-associated > Arthropoda: Insects > Digestive system > Gut ...
GATACCAGATGCTGTATAATACAATTTTGACCTCCTGGTGATGAGCACAAAATTGCTCGAAACATGTATAGGAATATAATAAACTTATTATAAAACAAGAATTTGTGCATTAAGTTGGTCAGTTATTACTACGATGCACGGTCAGCCACACATCAAATTAATAAATAAGTATACACATAATTAAAAGTACAATTGTGCAAGTGTTTTTGTACATACTACGTATATGAAGTAAAAGAAAAATATATTGGCGGTAATAAAGTTATACAAATTTAAAATTCACAAGTTGGGACTCGGGTTTTATCATTTTTTGAACATTTTTACAAAATCAATTCGTAATATAACTTCTTTCTGCATAAACGAACAAACTGCTAGTTTTCCATATTGTTTCGTCTTAGTATCTCGGCTTTGATAGGGAAAGGATTGAAAGACCTTTTCTCTTTTTAAATATCTCCTTAGGCAATACAAATCTCTGTCGCGGGCAACATACTGCCTGTGAGCTATGGGTTGAGAGGGCCTCATGTAGAAGGTTGTGTGGTTCCTGTAACCTGCTAGAATGACCGGAAGAAGAGTAAACACAACGGCCATTAGCGGAAATCGCAAGCGATTTTGCACTCTATGGCAGCAGTTTTTCCCCACCAAAATGTGATGTAGCATTCTGTCGTTATGCCATTACGCTTGACTCCCTATTCGTGATTGAAGGATGTTCTTTTGGGGTGTTATGTAGCGTAGATTGCTGGTTACCGAGCGACGTTTCGGGACAACGTATCCGTCCCATCTTCAAGGGTCGAGCCGTCCAACAAGAACGGCTCTACCTTCTACAATATTTAAAGTATCGTGTAGCGGTAAAGGTAAAGGTAAAGTGATACCGTTAAAGGCCCGGTGTGGCCCAGATGTTACGTAGAGGTATAGCTCTACTCTTCCATGACCTTGGTACTAGAAGGTGATGAGTGGTCAGCAGCACGCCCCGGCTGTACTTTACCCCCCGGAAAGACTCCGTACCCATTTTACAGGAGGCTGGGTGGGCCCCAGGGCCGGTCTGGACGGGCGGAAAATCTCGTCCCCACCGGAATTCGATCCCGGACAGTCCAGCTCGTAGTCAGTCACTATACCGACTGAGCTACCCGCCCCATATCATGTAAGGGAGGTGTGTACTAATCCCGCGGGCAGGTTTGCCATGGCTATTATATTTTGTAAGGTGGCGCAAAATATTTGTGGGCCCCCTTGTGAAACTTGCTTCTTCTCCCCCTTTTCTGGTGTCTAGAATTTTGAGGTGGCTCTTAGAATTTTGGGAAATTTGTGTACCCCAGATATAAGGCACGGTAATATGTATTGCATTAAATACGTAGTGAAAGTACGTAAACATATTACACTTTTTAATTATCGAGGGAAATTAGTTTCATGAAGAATACATATTGCTTTATGACTAGTGCCTAATTAAGCACAATAAAAACATTTCCATTATCCGATGATACTTGCACATAAATAATCGATGTGGGTGCGCTCGCAATATTTTAACAATATCCAATCTAGATGGATGTTCATAATCCTTGCGTGGGCCGTGTTAACGGACAGGTAGGAGTGGTACATAGAAAACTGGTAAGCCACAGGTTTCTTCTCTGATGAGGACAAAAAGAAGACGGTCATTTGTTTATCCGAGGTCACAGTGTCAGATTTGTCCTGCAGATGGCAGCAGCTCGCTAATTCATGTTTCTCATCAAACCGCAAGCAAACATATACGCTAGTACACAAGCACGTAAGATCCGGGAATGGAACCGAGATGCAACGTAACAGAACAGTCGAAAGGATGGAAGTTCTAAATTAGACACTGACTGTACGCCCTTGACCTATCGGTAAGTTCTCACAACAAGCAGTCTCGGTCATAACGCTACGAGATGTGAATACCAATTAAACTTCACAGAGGTGAGGTAAAGGAGTAAAGATGTCCCTGTGATTAAGCACCAAACCGTGGAGGATTATGGGAGTGCAGAGAGCGCCAGTTGTCTGTGAACGGTCATATCCAGGGCCCGGGCTTGTCCCAGGGTAAACAGCACCGTTACCCCTTTTTGATTAGAGTTAAGTGGGCCCCAGTTTAGGTCTCGAATCTTTGAAAAAGGGAACGGTCATAACCAGGGCCCGGGCTTGTCCCAGGGGAAACAGCACCGTTACCCCTTTTTGATTAGAGTTAAGTGGGCCCCAGTTTAGGTCTCGAATCTTTGAAAAAGGTAACGGTCATATCCAGGGCCCGGGTTTGTCCCAGGGGAAACAGCACCGTTACCCCTTTTTGATTAGAGTTAAGTGGGCCCCAGTTTAGGTCTCGAATCTTTGAAAAAGGGAATGGTCATATCCAGGGCCCGGGCTTGTCCCAGGGGAAACAGCACCGTTACCCCTTTTTGATTAGAGTTAAGTGGGCCCCAGTTTAGGTCTCGAATCTTTGAAAAAGGGAACGGTCATATCCAGGGCCCGGGTTTGTCCCAGGGGAAACAGCACCGTTACCCCTTTTTGATTAGAGTTAAGTGGGCCCCAGTTTAGGTCTCGAATCTTTGAAAAAGGGAACGGTCATATCCAGAGCCCGGGCTTGTCCCAGGGGAAACAGCACCGTTACCCCTTTTTGATTAGAGTTAAGTGGGCCCCAGTTTAGGTCTAGACTCTTTGAAAAGGGGAAAATTTCTTGACTCTTAATTGAAGGCTGATTCTAATAACGAATACGTGTCCCCCACTCCAAACAGCATGTCGGTGCCCCAATTTACCATAAAATTATTTTATTCTCTATGTATGAACGCAAATCTACAGGAGATAAGATTATGGCTGTGGACTGCTTGTTATCACGGGCCCCAACAGTTTTCCATATATTTTGCGCTAAAAGCTAAGGAAACATGTTATATAAGTACAAGTAAAGGGCACATCTGAAACTGAAATTTGAGTCGTTTTGTGTGGGTATGCAAAACAAAACTGTTCCTTTTTCTGAAAGACACATAAAATATCTGAAGCAAAGGGGTCAAGAAATACCGGCCTACAAGAAGAGTGAAATTATTGTAAAACTTAGGAAATGAATGGCATAATAACTTGTGTCCTTTACTGCACACAATGCACTGTCAGAATGTTTTGAATTGTAGAACAGCACAATTGGCAGAATCTTTAGGTTCAGTTGCGTTACAGAAGTTCCTAGGCTTCTATACTTTTAGTGGAAAATGTGGACTATCACAGGGAAAAGCTAAGGAAGGCACAATGTAACGTGGGAATGTGATAGTGCAAATCATAATGGGAGGGTATATGGTAGAATGTGATGACACAAGGCGTAATGTGAGGATACAAGGCGTAATGTGAGGATACAGAACGTAATGTGAGGATAAAATACGTAATGTGAGGGTACAAAATAATACGAGGATACAAGACGTAATGTGAGGGTACAAGACGTAATGTGAGGGTACAATACGTAATGTGAGGGTACGAAATAATGCAAGGATACAAGACGTAATGTGAGGGTACAATACGTAATGTGAGGGTACGAAATAATGCAAGGATACAAAATAGAGTGTGAGGATACAATATAGAATGTGAGGATACAATATAGAATGTAAGGATACAATATAATGGAAGGATACAAAAGAGAATGTGAGGATACAAGACGTAATGCGAGGATAAAAATACAATTGAGGATACAGGCGTAATGTGTGTGTACAAAATAATACGAGGATACAAAATAGAATGTGAGGATACAAAATAATGGGAGGATACAAAATATAAATCGAGGATACAAGAAGTATTGTGAGGAAAAAAATAATGGGAGGATACAGAACAATGCGAGAAGAAAAAAATTGCAAGGATAAAAAATAATGGGAGGATTCAACACAGAATGTGAGGATACAAAGGAATTCGAGGATATAAAATAAGAATATGTGTATAGAAGGCATAATGTGGGGATATTAATAATGGGAGGATATAAATAAAACGAGAGGATACAAGACGCAATGTGAGGATACAAAATAATGCGAGAATACGATACAATGCGAAGATACAAACAATGTGAGGATAGAAAATAGAATGTGAGGATACAACACAGAAAGTGGAGATAAAATATAGGACCTAAGGACACAAGACAATTTGAAGATACACGACAGATTGTGGGGATACATGTCAGAGTGTAAGGATGCAAGAGGGAAGGAACTGGTCCAGGTTCGTGGTTCATGGCTGGGTTAGGCATTATAGGTGCTTTGCTTCTTGCGTTGCTAGGTCCACGGGCTTAATTATATAAGCTTTAAAGTCAGAGAATAATGTGAACTGGAATAATCTGGCTGGGAATAATGTCCAGTAGGATTTTTCAAGCAAAGTAATAATGTGTGAAGTTCAATAAAAGAAGGGTCCTGATTCAATGGGCAGGAATTCGCTTTCTTATGGGACTCAACATTGGAAACCTAACGACAAACATTTAACCTGTAAAAACTTTGCACTTTTCTCGCGTAATTTATCTATAAGTTCCGTATAATTATCCAAACAAACAACGATTTTTGTCATACACATCCTGAACTGATTAGTCTTAAAAATGTAGATTATGTTTACTGTGCGGTACGAACTGAATCTATATGGAACATAATATCTAATTTAATTTCAGTTTCCCTGTTTTCTTGACAAGCAAGGGCCACATTATTCCACTTGATGACAAAAGGGTAGAGCTAGTAAGAATTCATAACCAGAAATTGTGGTTCACGACAAGACAAGGAAATGCTGAGCTATGTGTGTGTAGAGCGTCACCCATTATTATAATTAACAATCGCGATGTTACGAAAGCAAGCACCGAGGATTGTAACGTTGAAAAGGACATTAGCAAGGAAGTTAATGCTAGCACCTAAGTTATGAATGATGGAACTTATAAATTACCGCTGACAGGTTGTAATAGGGATGAGGCATTTGGCACCTCATTTTATCATTTTTGGCCGAACTTCTGACAATGAGTGGCGTAAGTCAAATTTAGCGTCACACTTTGTTATATCAGCGTGTTGATAAAGAAGCAAAGTCACTTTTATTCCCATACAAAAAAAAAGTTTACTGTTGCCGAAATAATATCTTGGCGCGGATCAGATAGGAGACGGTGTAATCGCTGGACTCATGTCGGTTTCGTTGACCGCCCCTGTTTCCTTCACCTTGCTGTGAAAACCATCACTTTGCAGAATGTGACGCCGTGTAGTGTGGTAGAGATCTGTCGAAGTTTCGGATGAACCAGATGCCTCCATCTTCAGAACAGAGAAAGAGAAGCGTGGTGGAAAGTGAAGACATGTGGGAGGAAGAGGAGGGAAAACGGGGTTTTAGGGCGAGGAAATAGGAAGCACTGTGGGCACAAAAATTCGCGTGTTGGGCCCGGTTAAGGCCATACATGAACAGGAGCCGTAGCTAGTGTGACGTGTCCTTCGGAAACAGACGCGATAGATCCGGAGCTAAAGGACAGTATGGTTAAGAAGGAGGGGATTTAAATATGCAAATGAGGGTCAGAAGAGATAGTGGGAACCTGAATATGGAGTCAGCAGGTTCATCCGAAACGTCGACAGTCATCTAACGAACCAAAAAGTGCCTTAACCCAGAGTACATACTTTAATACCACCGAAGAAAAATGACTTATTTCCGGAAACGAAATAATCGTCCTTGAATGCATTTTAAAGAGGAGGGAGATGTAACTCCACGTATTCTGAAACTCGACATTAGTTAGAGCTTCCTTTTCGGTACCATATCACAAGGAAACATTCTCCGGTGTCCCTTTAGCTTGTGTAATACACTGACTGAGCTACCCCAGTTCCTGCCTGTCAAAACGAGAATTATGGGAACACGCTCTTAGCCCAAGGCTAACAACCGCCTTTGATACTTCAATTAACATTTACGGTTTTATCCCCAGCAAAGTGAGGTCATGGGTTTGAACTGGATCATCGTCATCATGCCGTTACGACACTCTGCCGTATTATACACACGTACGTCTGCATTCAAGGCCGTAGAGTACGCCACTGCTAGGCAGATGAGCATGCAGGCTGCAGCTCAATAGAACGAAAGACAAGATCATGTAGAACAGGGGTCTTATACTGAAATAGTAAGCGGACTGAACGGTTTTTGTTAAATTACGGTGCAATGGGGAAACGTAGTCAGTAGACGGACTGGGCCATGGGCTGGAAGGTCCAGGTTCGATTCCTTGTGGAGTCCGTGTAATTATTCATTGACGTAATCCTTTCGACCGCACTGCGCTAATGGAGTAGACTGAAACTGTAGGAGAAATGAGTACCAGGAATATTGCTTGGAGGGTAAAGACGGCCGGTGAGTACGGCTGACAACCTTACCACAACTATGTGCAGACTGTCTAGAAATACTGGGAGCCTCATCCTCCTGAAGCCCTAAAGGCATGTCCAGACCTGTATGGAGATGGTTTTACTTTTGCCTAAATAAAGGCAAAAGGTAAAGTTCACCCTAGAACATACCACGAAGGCCCAGATTGGGAGTAGATGTACAGCTCTACTCTTTCTTTAACCTCGGCGCTAGATGGGGTGGGTAGTCAAGGCCACGGCTCGGCCGCTTTACCCTCGAGATAGAGAACTCTTACCCACTGTATAGGAAGCTGGGTGGTCCCCAGGTCCGTTCTTGACGGGTGCGGAGCAACTCGCTTCCACTGGGATTCGATCCCCGGACCGACAAGCCCGCAATGAGTCGCTATACCGGCTGAGCTATCGCGGCCCCAACTTTTGTCTAAATACCGCAGCAAACTGCAAAATGTGAGCCTTTAAAGATTTATCTTTTTGATTCCGGTATCAGTCAGTTAATATCGTCAAGGGCTGCTTCATATTTGTGTTCACCCGGTTATGAGCTTTTTGAACCTTCACTTGGAAACAGTGAGTTACACTTCTTGGTCTACGCTATTGTCATTCGTAGCGACGAGCTGAGATTCCTTCTACATGACCTGAGCAATTATGGATCACGCTGGCAAAAGACCGTAGTTCTAAATGGTCCAGTATATCGAGATGTTGGTAGGAAACTTCTCTCTTCTGCAAAACTCCCAGGCGTGCTCTGTGACGCACTGAGTCTCCTGTCCAATGGATATCCGGTTTCTTTGCTGGGGGTAAAGCGTACTGGGCATGAGAGGAAACAATCATACCCATCTAGTGCTGAGGTTAACAATAGGTGGAGCTATAACGCTACTCCCCTAGTCTGCCTTCATGGTGTGCACAGGGTCTATTTAAATTTTAAGGAAGGCAGTATATCGTTTTCTCCTTTTTAATGTCGTCCTCGGTGCAATGTACCTCTCTTCACGTGCTGAGGATCTCGGTGCACTAAACTCTCTTGAACGCATGTAAGGGTACAATAAATTAAAAGGATTTACATCCTGCAGAGGATCTGGAATTTAATATTCAGTATCGTTACAGATTTAAAATATAAAGTAATGACTATCATTAAAATTAAAAAATAGTGTAATAGCTATCATTAAAATTAAAAAAAATAACGTAATAGCTAACACTAAAATTAAAAATAGTGTAAAAGCTATCACTAAAATTAAAAAATAATTAAATAACTATCACTAAAATTAAAATAGAGTATAATAGCTATAACCAAAATTTAAAAAATAGTGTAATAGTTATCACTAAAATTTAAAAAATAGAGCAACAGATATCACTAAAATTTAAAAAAATGGTGCAATAGCTATCACTAAAATTAAAAAATAGTTTAATAGCTGTCACTAAAATTAAAAAAAATAATGTAATAACTAACACTAAAATTAAAAATAATTTTAATAGCTATCAATAAAATTTAAAAAATAGTGTAATACCTATTATTAAAATTTAAAAAATAGTGTAATAGCTATCATTAAAATTTAAAATTTGTGCAATAGTTATCATTAAAATTATAAATTCTATTGAAAGTAATTAGTACTTTTAATTAAAAAACCAAAATTAATTAAAACTATTTAATTGAAAATTACGTGGCATTTTCCTGTCCTTGCAGATTTTTACTTTGTTCTGAGAATTTAAATCTTTCGTTGGGAAAGAATCTTAAATAAAAGAACACTTCCGTGACTGAAATTGGTCTCATTTTATAATTGGAAGAAAATCAGAAAGATGGTCACAGAAAACTGGCTAGCCGTGTGTTTCGACACCCCTGATACAGACCGTAAGCTATTCTTGAATACAGGATTGGTGGAAAACAAAAAAGAAAACCAAATACAGACGAAATGAAAATGAAATAAAGGAGTTTTTCTTAATTTTGCTTAGTATTTAACGACTGTAATGATGCCGGAAGGACAGGACTGTTGGTAAGACAAACAATGAAGACAGTAAATATAAACAAATGAACAAATAAAACTATTTCTGTCATCAGATCTTTCCGCTTTGTCACTCCAAAAGTATGGTTAAAAAGTACTTATTGCGTCCGATTGAAAGGGGCCCTACACCTGTGGTGAAAAGACCCTACTTTAAGAGGACTACAGCTCCACTCGCTCTTAACCTTTCTGTAAACGGAGGTGAGTGTTCAGCACCATCTTCCGGTTGCTTTCACCCCTCAGCAAGAGCCCCACATACATAACAAATAAGCGCTTGGAGGATTTATGTCCTTAGAAAGTTTTAAAAAAAAACACTTCTATTCCTGCCAGGAATCTAACTCCGGATCATCCACTTCGTAGCCTAAGCACTCCATCGACTGAGCCATTATGGCTTCCCATACACCGTTTACACAACCAAGAATTAAAACTCCCAATAAATAACTGCAGAGTCCAGTTGAAATATGATGGCACTTGGTGACGCACGGGAGGGGAAGTGAAGGGGAAACTGACGAATGGAGTAGGCAACCAGTACTCTTCACACTACCTCGGAACATGGTTTATCCAGCATTACTACCGCTGATGCGCACACCTCGGCTGCCAGTATTCGACTGAACTGAAGCCCCCCTCCCCCCTGGGCCGATTTAAATGGACTCTTCCGTTTCGCCGAAAGACGAAATATGCTTTCTGCGCGTGTGCCGTCACATTTCAACTGGCCTCTACTACAAACACATCAACTCTTAGTACCAAACGTTTCCTAACATAATTATAAGTCATGACGTCTTGTACATAAGGCCACCCGTCGCAAGCACAGTGCACATTTTTGTACTAGCCGGTGAAAAAATTCCTTTTCTATCAGCCCGTAATCAAGGAAATTATTGTATAGCGTTGTGACACGGTTCCTGCTACGAACACACAACAGTCTGCAATTATTTATAAACTCCTGGAAGTACAGAGCGAAGATATCCACACGCGTACCGAACACACTAAAGATATATATATATATATATATATATATATATATATACACCTTCAGTTCTGCCCTTCTTTTAGCTTCTCGTCAAAGGAAATCCATCATTTTAGAAGGCTGCGAGTATAGTCAGTACATTACTGCTGCCAACACACAAACACAAACCGTAACCTAACCCTGGATACACACGATGCATTTATTCTTGCAGTCTTACGTACCGATGTTGTGTAATTTACACAAATGACAGCTTTTTTTTTTCGTTTAAATGCGTTGGCAACACTTGCTTGACTTTCTTTTACTAATATCTACTAAATATCGAATTTCAGAGAGAGTAAGATGAATCCAGGCACGTAAGAAGACATCCCTCATCCCATGGAGCAACAGCCCCTATTGGGCCAGGTCCGCCTCATTATCAAGGCTGCACGACCACACTCAGACACACCACACTCGGTAGGACTTCTCTTGACGAGTGATCAGCTCGTCGCAGAGAGCTCTACCAGCACAACACACAACACTCATAAGAGACAGACATCATGCCCTCGGCGGGATTCGAACTCGCAATCCTAACAAGCTAGCGGCCGCAGAACCACGCCTTAGACCGTGCGGCCACTCGGACTGGCCCATAACAAGATATATGTATTGAATTTATATTTTCATTTTTCTACAGGGTTTTGGTGGGGAAACCTAAGAGAAAGAGGCCACTAGGGAGATCCAGGCGTAGATGGAAGGATAATATTAAGATGGATCTTCAGGAAGTGGGATGTGGGGGTATGGACTGTATCGAGCTGGCTTAGGATAGGGACAGGTGGCAGGAACTTGTGACTGCGGTAATGAACCTTCGGGTTCCATAAAATGGGAATTTCTTGACTAACTGCTAACCAGTTAGCTTCTCAAGAAGGACTCTGCTGCATGGAGTGAGTAAGTATTTACATCTTCACTAATAAGTCTAAATGCTGCCGTTGTTGAAAGAGTATTCGATTGAAAACTGTAGACAGTAAAATGTTACATCGATAACAAGAGGTAACCTACTTTTCGCAAAACAATTTAGTACGTCAGCCATCAAAAGTATTACATGTGACCCTCAAAAAACACGCCTTTCGGTCTGTGTGGTTCACGATGTTAAAGAAAGTGGGCCTCACTACAGTAGTCAAATTGGGCAAGTCACCGTACAACAGGCCTTCATACCAAGTGGCTTAATGACGCACATGTACACCTGTGCCGGCGTTTACCCGCGGATGAAGAAGTAGCAACACGTCACTCTGTTCCTGCGATACTGGCAAAACTTTTATATACGAAATATATTTCTGTACTCACCAAATGCTCTGGTGTTGTCCAGGTTGAAGCGCTTTCCTGAAATATGTATAACTCCTGTTTATAGCACGAGGAATCTATAAGCCCTACTACGTATTCACTTTATTAATATATATTTCCGTCAACACAACTATATAATAAAGACATGAGTTAAAGCCAACGCGACATGTTTCGACTTAAAAAGTCATCCTCAGGCTAAGCTAAGAACCATGAAGTTCTTTACAGTGTGGTTGCGCGCATTTGGGAACAAAAAAGATCGGATTCCATAATTGCAGAATTAGACAAGACGCAACCGATCCAGAACAGAAAACAGTAACAGACTACAAAGAACAAGTGGACAGGAACACCCCTCCCCACCCCATCCACCGGAAAACTAATAAACAGGAGAACCAATACAACCACAACGGACATAACAACCAGAAGCCTAATCAGCGAACAACGACCCCAAGTAATAGCACGCGTCACATACTTTACCATAATATAATTACAGTAGTAATAGATATAAATAAAGTTAGGTATATGATACGAATCACAGCAAAACTTATAAGCCATCTGGAATCCCAAATGTAAAGAACTTCATGGTTCTTAGCTTAGCCTGAGGATGACATTTTAAGTCGAAACATGTCGCGTTAGCTTTAACTCATGCCTTTATTATATAGTTGTGTTGACGGAAATATATATTAATAACGTGAATCTATAGAATCAATACACAACGGGATGACTTCATTCAAATTATAAGCTTTACGCCTATCTCTCAAAAACAGAATCCTACTCTTCACTTTTTGTAACGACAAAACAACACTCGATCAACTCAAACACGTTCACAGATCGCAGTTAACTTCCTTGTTCGATGTCAATGAATGAGCTACACTAACTGCAACTGATTTCAACACCGCCGATAATTTAGACATTATAAATAGTCACACATTGTTTATAAACTTCACGTTAAAACACGACACTTTCTTGTAAAAAGCAACAATTAATTACAAACTCAATAAACAACGCTTTCTTCAACCACAGTCCTCGGCCCTGTTCTTGTGCAAGAGACTGGCGCCATTTTCTCTCCTTTCAACAAATGACAAACGACACTGCGCTCACAGACTTTCTGCTGTTTCGGGTGTGTTTATGATGCATAGGAAGGTTACATGAAACTAAACTTATATCGTAAAACGTAGTGCGTTCCATTTAGTCTCTGAAATTGTGCAGGGTAGAAATATGAAGCGTAAGAAACTTTTGTGAAACAAACTTTACGTAATTAAAAACTCGTATTTTTGGAGTGATCCTTGATGTATTTATTTCACGATGCTATCAGTAGCACGGATCCTGTGTAGTCGGAATGATACGTCTAATAAATAATGAAGTGGAGGAAACGTGGAAAAAGTAGGTGATGACTTGACTGAAGGTAGTATCCCTGCATTTTCCTGGCAAAAAAAAAAAAAAAAAATTAAACCAAAAAAAAAC
>Ga0123357_10010007_pt1 | contig 12019 bp, 8 predicted proteins | sample TergutEmb28metaG_FD_89873 | JGI IMG/M metagenome (GOLD analysis project Ga0123357, IMG submission 89873) | Embiratermes neotenicus P4 segment gut microbial communities from Petit-Saut dam, French Guiana - Emb289 P4 | ecosystem: Host-associated > Arthropoda: Insects > Digestive system > Gut ...
AATTTATATATGACATATATAGAAACAGAAAATAAGTTCTATGTTATTTAAATATAAAAGAAAAACAGACAGATAAAAAAAAAAAAAAAAAAAAATAAAAAAAAATATATATATATATATATATATATATATATATATATATACATATTGAATACCAAGGCTAGAAAAGCACAATGACAAAAATTTACATGGTGCATAAAGTATTAGTGACTGACTTACAAAATTATCAAGAAATACACTCAAAGTTGAAACAGGAATTGTCAGATACAGTGTTGAGAGATGCTGATAGTGAGGGCATGGAAAGGCTAGGAGGAATGGGTGTTTGGTTGGCATAAGGATTCTGTTGATTACACATAATAGTTCCACGAACTGGAAAGTTGGACTGCATAGCTGTAATGTGTGGTTAAGTACTATGTTTGAACCTCTTGACTATATTGAGGATTTCATTCTTTATCAAGTTCATGTAGTGAGGGCACGTTCCTTAACTCTAATAATAGTGGTAGCAGAAAATATTGATCTTCATCATCCTTTCCCTTCTCTGCCATTTTTAATTTAACATTTTCTGTTAATCCTTCATTCAGTTATTGTTCTGGAAGTAGTCTGCTCTGTTGTCTTTTTTGTAGACTGACATAAGCCTGTTGATGTGCCTCTACTGGATTTGTAGTAAAATCCCCTTTCCCACTTTTTGGCCCTTGAAAATTATTACTGGTCTCCTTATTGGTTGTAAGCAACTGAAAGACACTCAGCTATGCAAAAAACATGTATGGCTTCCTTCCAGAAGTGGCACTCCCTAATTTTTCCTTCTGTCTCCAATTCATGTCATGGGTGTAGCTCTTCTGTCAGTTCTTCCATTGTTGAAGCTGCATCCAACATCAGAATGACTAATTAATTAAACAATATGGAAAATTTTTGGTACTAATAGTAGGAAGGATGGTGTATAGTGTCATGGTATGAATAATACTGATATGTTTACAGGTACTAGGCAACTGATTGCACATTCTCAGAGTTAACTTTTCATATAGAATTGAAATAACTAAGGATGCAAGAATAGTAGAACATTTTTGCCAAGCACTGTGGCAAATTCTGAGTGCTGTATGTATGGCTCCATCAACACAGCATGAGTAGAAAACTACCAAAGAAATTTTAAGAAAGTGTGCGAATTTCCTGAACTCTACTGGGGATAGAGATGGGAAATATGTACGTGTGATTATGCCTGCAGACCGTGGTTCCTTGTTTTATAACAACTACTACTTTTCAGTTTTCTGCTGGGAGTTTGTGACTCCAACTACCGGTTACTTTTGTAGACATAGGTTCATATTGCAGATAGGATTCATCCATCTTCAAAAACTCACTTCTGTGTAAGAAACAACAAGCAAATATTCTCAACCTTCCACCAGGGAGTGTGTTAACTGGTATGGAAGGACCCACCCTGCCAAACGTCCTCATTGGAGATGAAGCTTTTAAACTTACAAGCAATTTGTTACATCTATTTGTAGGGAAACACCTGTCAAAGAAAAAAATTTTCAACCATAGTCTCTGTCCAGCACAGTAGTATGTACAGCATTTTTCGAATTCTCAAAAATAAACTGCAAATTTTCCACAGGCGTTTGAAGTTTACAATTGATTCCACAGATGATATTATAAAAGCACGCATAGTGCTACATAATTTTGTGCATGAAAGTTGATTCTGACCACACTTTGTATATGGAAGGCCTACATTATATACCTGCAGGTGCAGTGAAAGGTGGTGGTAAATATGCATGTGACATTCATGAACATTTCGCAAGTTATTTTCACAGCAGTGTTGGAGAAGTTCCACAGCAATACAGTATAATACGCCTCAAGAAACCACCCCTTTACAGCAAGTGAAGGTCATAATGGTAATAAAACTCCCCAAGACACCAAATCAGTGCGAACAATTCAGTGTTACACAAGTGCTGTAACACAAGTTGTGGGAAAAACAGAACTACGTCTGTGTGGTTGACATTTATGTATTACATTTTTGCCTTGAAGACATTAAAACTTACATTACATTACTCTTACATTAATGTAATAAACTCAGAACTTACCAATATCATTCTTCGCAGCTGAGGACTTTTTATCAACATTTTCAATAAATATTTTGCACAATGTCTCCCATGTGCAGGATTTTTCTTGCTTAGCCGTAGGAAGATGATCTCATGTACCAAATGGTCATCAGCTGCTCTACTTCATTAATAAATAATTCCGTGTGAAATTACTCCAGGGGTGATTGTTTCGGCATTTTTTAAAAATTCTGAACCAGATAACACAACATGGGAACTTCCCACTCAGAGTAGCACCTGATAGAGTCCCTCATGGCAACAGCACAACTATTCACAATGCCTCTCAACAAGCAGCGCAGTATAAAATAGTGCCATGGCCTTGACAGCAGTGCTGCAGACATACCAGCACATGCTCATGGAAATATGTCCATTTAAACCACATATGCTGCTAAAAACTGTTCATGGAAAAGGAGCCCTAAAATTATGTAATTTCCCATCTGATGCTCTATACAGCTTCAAAAGCACTCATAAACACATGAAGAAACAAATCAATAAAAATTATCCAATTACCAAATACATATATGCACACCAAATGACAGACCTCCTGGTAACGGCTGTATTATTTGTCAAGGTTACTGAAATAGCCAATTCTACAGATATTTCAGATTGCTGTTTCACCTAAAGGGTTGAATCAAATAACAATTATATAACATACAGTACAGTTGTGGCAGGTGTGGTGACAGAAAATGAAATAAGGCACACCACTACAACTTGCACTCGGGACAGCCAGTTCCTATATGAGGATACCTCACAATAAGACACAGTGATCCTTCCTTCTCTTTCATGTATTCACATTACACTGTTCACAGAAATTTCAATCTAGGCTATTACCTTACAGAGAAAAAAAAAATACACACACACAAAGTTTCACAGTTGCATTATACATACAGTACAACTGGCCTTTTTCATATAACAATATTTACAATTTTAGATACTCTAAATATGGTACAAAAGTCTGAATTGAATGATAGGAAGCATTTCCCAAATTTAATGTGCTCATAATTTTGGTTTGAAAATGATTTTGGTATGTTACTGCCACTTCCAGGTACCTGATTTTGTAATTTGTACCTACTTAAAAATAATATATTGGTTACCCTTACACTGTGCGTTTATTCTGAATTCTGGTGACGAAACATAAAATATATACTTAATTCAATTTAATCTGAGCTTAAGTCTAGACCAGCATCCTTACAAGCACACAATACAGAGTCTATACTCACTCCTGAATTTTTCAACATTGAAACCAACTGTTGGTACAATTTCTGTTGATTTCTCTTCTTCAGATTTGAAATGATTTATAACTGTAGACTTTCCACTGTTGTTTAAACCAACTACTAAGATATTCACTTCTCTCTTTTTAAATCCCAGAAGGTTTACTAGTTTATCCCAGAATCCCATAGGTAAACAGCAAGGCAGTGCTGCAATAAACAACACATTCAGAACATGCAAATATGTAATAACAACATTATGATTTCAACCAGTATTGTAAGTGATACAGAACATCAACATCCTGCTGCCTTATTGCACTATCAAAACCATACTGCTATTGATCTGACTAAAACTACACAAAACAGCCTTTTTTTCCTGCTTCTTATATTACTTCATGATTAAATCACATATATCATTAATACACTTAATATTAATGCTCAACAGTCTTACCTACCTATTTTACCACTGAACTCACAATATATATTCTCTCTCCTACTCTTCGTGGTTAATAATAAAAATCAATTTTGGATGAATTCTGCGATACATAATATCAATACCACGAACAATTCTGATTTCTTTCAACCACTGTCACATTTGACTATTTATCAAAAAGGTCCCTTTTATATAGGTGTTAAGGTACATAACAGTCTTCCACCTGCAATAAAAGATTTGTCCCATAATATTAAGAAATTTAAATCATCTCTGAGAGGGTTCCTTTAACAACATTCATTTTATAAAATGGAATAATATTTCAGTTATAAAGCTGTTGTATGACAGATTTTAACTGCTAAATTGATATTTATTATTCTGTCACGTATGAAACTTTAAGGTATGTTTTCACATGTACAATGTATTTTATATTACATTAAGGATGACACTGTACTGTTATATAGGTTTGTTCACTGTAAATAACATTTGTTAATTCCATCTTGTTACTTATGAGTAGTTCTATATATGCACAGAACGAGGATCTTTTTATATATATATGATTGATTCTATATCCGCTGGCTGTTACCGAATACAGATCTTTGAAATAAGGGAAATAAATAACTTTAAGAAGGTGCCAGATCACATAAAAATACTGGGCATGATCTTATCTTTTAAAGGCAAGGTGAGATCATTTCTGTTACAACACGCATATTATTCAGTGGAAGAGTATATGTCATAGTGATTACATTTGGATAATCTAACTGCTTAAATTCTGTATTGCTATTTATTACATTATATTGGTTGGATGTCCAATCAAGTTGTGTTTTGTAATTTATAAATTGTCAACTGGAATTGACATGCCAAATATTACATATGTGACTAAGTGACTAAAACAAATAAACTAAACTAAACTTCTTTTCCCTTTTACTACACTAGGAATAACAATTCGGAGGCAATAACGCAAAAAGAGTGACAGATTATTTTCAGGTGCTTCAAAAACTAATCTAATTCACTAATTTTGACAATGATTGAGTAGCAACAGTACTACCCGTATAATCCATCAAATTTAATATCAAAATTTGAGATATATGACACAAAGCAGACACAAAAACCTTACCACCCTGCATGCACTATAAATATTTGCACCAGTTCTGTACCTTCGTTTTGCTCATTCTGTGAAATAATGAAAATGATCATACAATTACTTTGTTTTGAGACCAACAACATATTTCAACAGGCTTCTAAGCCTTCGTATTCACTTAAGATTAAATACAAAACTCGTCTGGGGCGGGTCAGATGCAGGCGTCATCCCAGAATGAAAAGTAATCATGCCATGCCTCAATGTATTCACAGCACCATACTCGAAATTATATACGCATTCCCCGTGTTACAGCATCACTATATTAGGCAACAACAAAAAAATATTCAAAAGTGTACATTATTTCCACCAGAGAAAACATATTGCAGAACCATTAAACGTATGTTCAAACGTACCCTTACATAAACACAAACAACACAACCCCACTTTCCGTAATGTACATATTTCCCAAATTACACACAGGCAGCAACTCTCTGGTTGATCACTGAACTCAACCATTCACGAACATAACCTTAAAGTGCATTTCTTATCGTTATCAAATTTTGTACTTAAACGCGAATCTCACAAGTTTCACCTCTCACGTTCAGCAGAATTCCCACATTTACACACCGTGATTCAAAATTTGATGACAACTGCCTTCAAACAATTTAAATTATTATAGGCCACTAACCAAACAATCCAGTCTGAATGACAACAATGCAAGCTTCGTAAATTGCATTACCGCATACGGCATGGACTACTTAAACGAATCACAGACGACGGACTGTTTAATGTACAGCATATTGATTATATATCTGAAGGCATGTAGGTGATACGCGGAATAGTTTACACAGGTGCTCTACCCAAGCCGTACTATGAAACTTTCTAGCTAGATTCTGCAGCTAGATCCGTGCATAACGCAACCTACTACGGTTACGCGTACAACCACTGACCAGGGTGACACTAACTGAACGTACCCACGTACAATTTATACTAGGGCTGACTAGCGTGTGGCCTTCGGTCACTTATTGCTACGAGTGTCTCTTCTGGAAGTCCGCCACTCTTTCCCATATCAGGAAACTGGAGGTGCTTCAATCCAAGTTTCTTCGCATTACTACCACGTTCGCGAGAATTTGGGTGATCCGTCCTTTACCGACCACATCAGATCTCTGAGAGTTTCGATTCATAGTTGGCTGATGTCGACACAATTAATCATGCCCAACTGGCACGTCTACGACTACCCTGACTGAAGAGTTTTCCGTGCTTTTTTCCTCAGTTTTAAGGTATACATGCCGGGGTATAACACGCAAGGACAGGCACGGCCCGCAATCTTCCCAAGTATGGCGACTAAGTTTCACCGCGATTCAGTCTAACTGAAATGTAACGGGAAGCCTCAGCGCCTACCAGTATGCAACTTGTAAAGCCTTTAATGTCACAGCTAACGTTATAACAGTGCCTCCGAGTTATAAGGACAGACCACTAGAACGTTCCCGTGCGAGAAAGAGGTAGAACATTTTGGTGCACCGGAAGTTTGTAGAAGAGTAACTGCGACAGAGTTTAACAATCGGGAAGCGAGACAACGCTATTTAAGCCAGCGTTCAAAGGTGCACTAGACGTCGCTTCACGGGTAGTGTCCTCACTAGATGATCTGTGCTGAGCAAACAGCGGATGACGATGGAGTCTTCTCACGGCGATACAGCGAGCGTCCAACGGATGGCGTAGGAGCCATCTCACGGCGAGACAGCGAGCGCATAGCGAGGGATAATTGTGCTCACAAGCGGCCGACTCTGATCCATGCATGTAAGCGAACGAGCGTGTTGTGTAACGGCGAAGCAGCGAGCGACCGTCGGATGACAGAGCGAAGGTGGAACTGCGTAGTGCACTGTGAGTGAGGTACTGGGTTCCAACGGCGTCAGGGCTATGAGCCCTAAGAACTGCATGTATGAGAACAGACGTATCTGTTGAGTGATACTTGAGATTCTGGCTGCAGTGTTCCGTGTTCATTACTGCTTTAATTGTTGTATCTATAGTGTCAATATACATTATTATTTGTTAGACCCAGGGCGTATCTGTTAAACTAACTTTAAACATGATCAATCTGGGTTCGAATCCCAGAAAGCCTACCATCCAAATTTATACCCCTTATAACACCAATTGCCTCTCGAGTAACGGTCCTCAGTTTGCTCACGTCGGGTCTTCAACCGCGACGGGAAATCGTTAGCTTATGCGCATCCCCAGTTAGAGTTTAAGGTGTCTGTTACTGGGCCCAGCGATGCGGTTAATGCAGGAATGGCTAAACAGTCCGAGGGACGTCGACTTACGCTTCCGCGAAAAAGTCTCCGCCCTCTATTACCTCTTTTGTTTGTTGGTTTCCTAGTTATTCTTCTTATTCACACGGCTTGTGAAGACGGAACAGAGTCTTCTGAAATGTTGGCACATAAATCACCAAAAAAAGAAAGAATACAAGTCACAAGACCGCGCAAGTTTGAAATCAACATAGATCAAATCAACAACCTTCTAACTGTATTTCCGTCGTTACGGTTCCGCTTCCGCCAAGCTTAAGTTTATTAACCAAAATATCCATTTCATATTTGAAGAGGGCTCGTATTTTTTTCTTCTTTTTAACTTTCGTTGGTCTTTTTATAGTGCTTGCCATTTTTTATTCCCAGACGGTATGTGATGTGGAGCAAACATTCATAAATCCCACACGTGATGGGTAGGTAGCCTGAATCTGTAATTTGTTACGGCTACATCTCTTATGACAATTTCGTCGATGGGATTCATCTCTTATGACAATTTCGTCGATGGGATTCATCTCTTATGACAATTTCGTCGATGGGATTCGTCTGTTTTGGCCCAGCACCACATACATAGTAAAGTTGAGCAGAAGACGTCTTAAGTGACGGCGTTAGAAATTTTGCCTTCTATCATTGTTAATAGGATTTTATGACTTACCAATACGTCAATTTTGTTCCTCCAAAGTTATCACCGTTTTTTTCAAACTTTTTTATTCTTTCTTCAATACCTGATGTTTCCTCTTTTGCTGCGTCAGCTGTTTCTTTCTTAAACTGTATCTGGTTGGGATGACAGTACTTCATCTAGGGGCTAGGATTTTGCCAAAGAATAACTGTACCTCCAGATGCTTTTGCTGAAAACAACTGAAGATTAACTACAGATGTGATAAAGATATCTTCCAATGACTGTTGCTGTATTCGCTGTGTGTATTGCTTCCATCCCAAACCCATTTTGAAATGAGAAGCAATTCTTTCACGATATCGTCCAGAAGAGGATCTGGGAAATTTGTTTGAGCTATGATAATTCTTGAAGTCAGTTTATCCACGAGAGCTTGTACCAACTCTTCTGCTAAGGTTTTCTAGACAGGTATTTTGCTGTTAGGACGATGATATTCTTCTTTAGCAGCTTTAATTATATGGTAACTTGGGTAGATGTTGCATTTCTTTATTTTTGCTGGACTTCATATTTTTTATGTTGACTTTTTGTCAAATGATCTTCAGTAAACAAAGACAGTGCTTCTTTGGGTGCATACAGTACCAACACATTTTCAACATGAGCAGTCCAAGCTTTCCTGATTTTTAATGCTCCCATTGGAGTTGTTTCTAAGGTTTCACTGAAAAGTTTAGCAGCATCTATTTTACCAGCAGATCCAAGGCTCATTTTAGTGGCATAAGTTAGTTCAGAAAATCCAGCAGCTCTGGATTTTCTGCATTTGCTCCTTTCACTGCTCTTTCCAAATGCCAATTTTCAATGATGACTTATACCTGAAGTGCATATAATTTTGTAATCTCATTCAGTCTGACAATACCTTTAATGTGTAAACTGAATTCTGGCTCCTACCATTCTGCATTCTTTAGTACAAAATACTGATGGCGTCTTCTTGCATCAATCCATCTCTTCAAAAATTCACTACCAACACGATATATTCTGAAGAATTTCCCTTAGTGCACTTGGAGAATTTTCTTCCAGTTCAAAAGAGCTATAAAATAATGATTATATTAACCAATGTGAGAATAAAAACTGATTTAAAATTGAATATAAAACAATAACTGTTTAATTGAGATTCTTAATCTTAATTAATCTGTTTAATTAAGATTCTTAATCACAAACAAAAATATCTGTACAAACCTATGACACTATTTTGCCATATTCACTTTAGATGTTGCTGTGGTCACCTTTCCTTTGTATCCAAAGCTTTACAATTCCTTGCACTCTAATTGTGTATCCATCCATAAACAATTGTGCAAATTTTTTCATGGTTTATTGTAAAACACAGAACAATAAGTATATATGCATCAGTATCAATATTTCATGAATATAAAATATGCAATTTGTAAGCTTAGTTATTCGTTTATACTCTACTATATATTTATTAACATCAACCATGGGGACCCAGAATGGTAGATTACATGTCAAACAACATGATCAAATTTTAAAAGTACAAGACCCTGCTTTATGCAGTAGTTCATAACTTCCAGAGTAGCATGTATTAGCAGCCAATTTTATGGCATAATAATAACAAAGTTTAAGGCCATATAATAATATACCAAATGGAGCTGGATCAACTCAGTTCAATTTTGCAGCTCTACATTAATAAGGGACTTCAAATTCTGCAGCCCCCCTCAAAAAAAAGTTTAATATAAATTGAAATAACAATTGTTTACTTTAGATAAAATATTGATTTTAAATAGTTTACACATTACTTACCTTTATTTCTCTGCTCCATTAGCAGTTCCCTTAAATTGCCACCATAAAAGTAATTAACAAATTAACTACCGGTGTTTGTATACAAAGTACCTTCATACACGCTGCTAATAAATCACTCTGTTTGCCTGTACCAGGAGTAGATCGAACAAAACTCTCATAAAACCTATTTTCATTCCTAGGAACTTTCTTTTGCCCCTCAGCTAGACTTCAAAGCATTTTGTGAAAGTCAAAGAATTTGAATTTTGGCCAGCTTTTGTTAATTTGACCCACTGTGTGCAGCGATGAGGCAGTTTAAATGGAACACGGCAGATCTAGAAGAGTAAACGTGTCTGGTTTGTACGTGTGCACTTCCAAGGGAGTCGTCCCTCGGAAGTGCACACGTACAAACCAGACACATCCGACCACATCGACAAAATGACACTGGGCCACACTTACAAGTACATACCTTTAATGATAAAGAGCTACTAATTGGATTATTGCATATCAGCAGTGGTCGGACCTCACAACCTCTCAACGTACTGTACATCGAACATCCACAGCATTATAACTAGTGACATCATACCACAACAAACTGTGAGTCTCATTTCTACTACACATATTTAAGTTATGTATGTGTGCTCCCCTGTGATACTTACCTTCCATGAGAATCTGTGGCAGTCCGACGCCTATTAATGAGTTAATCAACAATAACTACAAGAGTAGAAAAACAACTGGAAGACAGTGACTTGGTGAATACAAAAAAAACAACTCTTGGTCTGCACAACTGTGTGATCCCACATATACATACGAGACACAATAGGCAAAAAAGTATGTATCTACTGTGATATGACGCATGAATTCCACTTTGTTGTTGACATATACACAATACTATTAGTGTATGAACCATTGCGAGGCCTGAATACAGTGCATGAAGGTTTAGTTTTACCATTTTACTATACTATTCCACTGTTTTAATCGTAAGTAAAAATTTTCATATTTTATCAAGGTTTAATTTGAACAAAATGGGATCCCATTGAGTAACATTTTTACTGTACCTTAATTGTTGTTCTTAGTTGGCCTGAAGATGGCTGGTCATGGCCGAAACATGCAGCCAAACATCACATAATTGTAATTATTGCATCTTGTTCGATGTATGTTGTGTATTGACAGTGCATAATATATTATACAGATTTGGTAATACACAACGGGATGGCCTCTCTCAAATTTTCACAAAGCCTTAGTGTGGCCAAGTCGTGGGCTCTGCTAAAATGGACCCTATTTTATTTAATGTCAAACAATCAGCAACATCTGTCAGCCAGTACAGCCATCATCATGCTGTTTCCAAAAAAAATACCCACAGTTGTATAGGAATGAGATCTCCAACCTTCCTGTACTTTTTGTTACACGGAAAATACATAACATAAACAGCCTTTGGAATAAAATCTATAAAATTACATACACGTATTTGCGTTTTTAAAGAGAATGGAGCACTGAATATATGAGATAAAGTGATTAAAAATGTTAAAATATTAGGGCAGTGTAAGCACTTCTTGGAGGAGATGACTTGTATAAATCTGCTTTTGGTGGTCTCTCATTTGAATGTAGGGATCATCTCGAACGACTGCTGGGTTGCTTTTGTTTATAGTTTCAGAAACCTCAAATGATATGATAATTTGTAATATACTAGTATCATGAGATAGAATTGTGTTGTAGTAAGTTGGGAAATAGGTTTTAAAAACTTAAGTGTGACAGAGTTTGAATATGTTTATAGCTTGAATGCTGGTTTCTTCTCGATATTATTCCAGCATAAAAGAAATTTTCTTTCAAGAAACCAGCATTCAAGATATATTGTATTTCAAATTATTCAAAACACAATGGGATGACTGGCCTTAAAATTATAAACACCACTGTTTACACATCCATATAATCTATAAAAACTACTACAAGAACTACAAACACTACACACAAAATGAAATAAACTAATGAAAACTGACACAACCATCCCTAACAATAAACTGGGCATCTTAATCCATGATGATGAAAAGGGAACTTAATAGATGCTGCAGCTTCTGGAGACAGAAATATGATAACGAGAGAAGCTGAGCAGATTGTAAAATATAAAAACCTTATAAGAGAAATACTTCATTTGTGGAATGTAAAAACAAAACTGATACCAGTAATAATAGAGGCAACAGGAACCACCCCAAAATCATTCAGAAAATACACAGTGCGGTCCCAAAAGTTTTAGGACCTATTTTTTTAAAAATCGAAACACATAAGGAAGACACAAACTTTTTTTTATATCCAAAATAAGCTCCATTGGCATATATACAGGCTTTTGTGCGGTCATACAGTTTCTGAAAAGCTACCGAAAATTCCTCTTTTTTGGACCTTCTTTAATTCATCAGTTATGGCTTCTTGGATCTCAGCAACATCTGCAAGGTGGAGTTCTTTTAACTTCATTTTCAACTTGGGGAAAAGAAAATAATCTGGCTGAGATAAATATGGAGAGAACGGG
>Ga0123357_10010008_pt1 | contig 12017 bp, 5 predicted proteins | sample TergutEmb28metaG_FD_89873 | JGI IMG/M metagenome (GOLD analysis project Ga0123357, IMG submission 89873) | Embiratermes neotenicus P4 segment gut microbial communities from Petit-Saut dam, French Guiana - Emb289 P4 | ecosystem: Host-associated > Arthropoda: Insects > Digestive system > Gut ...
ACCTGCCTATGAAGATGGAACCGATAGTGAGTTCCGAAACGTCGGCAATTAGAACTCAGACGCTGGGGAATTACCCAAAAAGGGATAATTTACATTTAGAACACGGCGAAAGCTAAAGAACACGATGTGTGTATACTGTCTGACACAACTGTAAGGTGGTAAATGTATGATTTATTATATTAAGATCAACTACACGTCCCTTATGATTATAAGGGACTGACTTATGGACTGACACTAAGGGACTGACACTTATGGACTGAAACTAAGGGACTGACTTATGGACTGACACTAAGAGACTGACTTATGGACTGACACTAAGGGACTAACACTAAGGGACTGACTTATGGACTGACACTAAGGGACTGACACTTATGGACTGAACTAAGGGACTGGCTTATGGACTGACACTAAGGGACTGACTTATGGACTGACACTAAGGGACTAACACTTATGGACTGACACTAAGGGACTGACTTATGGACTGACACTAAGGGACTGACTTATGGACTGATACTAAGGGACTAACACTTATGGACTGACATTAAGGGACTGACTTATGGACTGACACTTATGGACTGACACCCTCCTTCAATAACTTAATGTATTTTATACTTCCAAAGCGTGTTGCACCTTATTAAAAATACACGTGCATCCCTTTTACGCTCTTTGAGATTATCTTGTATTTTTTACTGGTCGTTCAAAAGTTCTGAATATGAAATATGCGTGTCACAGCGACAACGGTTTCCGCTGTCCAGACGGTTCTATCGGTGCCTCCTAACCACAAACACCGGTGAGACTGACTGCACCGTACCGGATTATTCAAAATATTTCGATATCTTGCCGTGAATTTTTGGTCATATTTAGTGTCTGGCCGAACATGAGAAGGGACCGACAGGTTCTCCCGCAACGCCTGTCACCAGTTACAAACGTACGCTGTGTGCACCCCAGAGGAGCGACGTTTGAAATGTCTCACACCGATCAGAAAACCTAGGGTTAAGAACACGAACAGCCTGCTAAAGGACCGGTGGTTCTCAGCAGGTTGGTACACCTGACAGTCAATCTGCACTAGCTACGTACACCTGATACATTATCCTCCGGCAGTCCAGTGGCAGACATGTGCATCACCAGCTGCTACATCAGGAATTTCTGCATTCCCAGTGCAGTGTGCTAAGCGTCTTCCAACAGCATTAGCAGCTTGCTACAGTGTTGGTAAGGCAGCACAGTGTTCCTCGTTAAGGTGTCAACTGCCGGCACAGCGCAATCAATGAACCAGTCGTCGGCCTCTCACAGCGGAGGATCGGGTTCGATTCCAGATCGGTCCGTGTGATATAGCGATACTGGGACAGGTGCTTCTCCCTGTACTTCTGTTTTCCCCTGTCACTATCATTCCACCAATGCTCTATGCTCATCTTCATCTACATGTTGTTCTTACTAGAAGGACAAACGGGAGAAGCTTGGGAACCTTCCCAAACTCGGAAAACATTCGATAGAAAATTGCCACTTTTTAGCGTAGTCGCACTAGGCTACCACTGGACTGGGAGGGTTTCGAATTCCAGCAGAAGCAAGAGACTTTTCTCTGCTCTGAAATGTCCAGACCGGCTCTGGGGCCCACCCAAACTCCAATTCAGTGGGTGCCACGTTTCTTGACCGGAGGCAAAGCGGCTGAGATGTGAAGCTGACCCCTCACCTCCATCTAGCAACGAGTGCACCTGTACGTCTAATCCCTCTATATGCCCTCAATGGATAACTTCCCAGTCCTTGAATGGTCAACGTCGCTGAACACATAATGGCAAGTGAGAACCTTCCGTCGATGTGATGAAATGTTTTGAAGTTTCCTCCAAATGATCCACTTTCACATGTAAACACACTGGCGACTGCATGCACTGTGGACCAGCAATTACAGTGTTAAAGTGTTAAGGATCTTTGTTCCGCACGTTTGTGCCATCAGAACACAATCAGCGGTCTATGTGTAATTAAGAATTACAGAGCTGACATTAGCCACGAACACGCTGATCTGCTAGAGCTGTGGTTCTTTGGATCAGACAATACTTCTACCGAACACAGTGTACAGAGCGTTCCTTCCACCGTTTCCCCGCGCACTGCACCTTGGTCTCATAGAAGGCTTCACCCGCCGGCACATCCTCACACAGCTGGCGCTGCTCAAGGACAAGATAAAGGAGACAACCTGTAGCAAAGACCAGGGCCATGGTTCCTGCGAGAAGTCTAACCATTTACCGAACTACACGGCGTCACGCCCTACTGTAAAACCTGAAACTGATATTGGTCATCCACAGATATAGGGAGTAATCGGGACAGCAACAAAAGAAACACACTGTAGACAGCTAAGACTTGCTCTATAGCACGCCCGCTCAACCTATAATTTGGCAAGATTTGGTCTGTCTGCGGCCAACAGGAAATTCAGCACACAGAATGACGCGTGTGTGATATGTGTGTGTGTGTGTGTGTGTGTGTGTGTGTTGTGCTGAAGAGAAGTGCCGTAACTGTAACCGACAATAATAGGGAAGGTGTAGCAACAGGCATTTAGTAATGCAATGCAATGTAGCCACAAGCAAGCAGCTCATGAGTTTTACAAAAGTGCTTCAGCGTTTTATCTTGGCTTTGCCAGGGAAATTGCTACAAGTTTTCTGATTTAAAATGTTTCCACAGGCAACACAAATCCATGTCGCGGCGCGGGCAGCATGTATGGCTTCAGTAGGCCTGTTGTGCAGGTTCAGAGACTGGACATACCGTCAGAACAACTCAGCAGTTGCCATCCGAGGAAGGAAGAGGATCCAGTTTCCGAAACTTTCTGAATATCAAGCGATTAGCAATGTCTATAATCCAGTTACCATAATTCGGACCAGCCAGTACATAGCCTAATCACTAGACCATCTGACCTATCCTACCTCCAAATATCGAATTTAATAACTCCTCGTTCTCTTGTAAGTCATCCAACGACAAGTTACGTAATGAATACCGCAAGAGACCAGGAAAAGGTAAAGGTCACCATAGAACAGGCTATGAAGGCCCGAAGAAAGAGTAGAGGGATAGCTCTACTCTTTCTTTAACCTCGGCACTAGGTGGGGCGGGTGGTCAACGTCACGCCCCGACCGATTTACCCGCGGTAAAGTGGGCAAGTAAAGAGACCAGTAGCAGTATATTAAAATACATTAAAATGTTTATGAAGTTTAAACTCATTTGGAATGCGATCGGACGGTGGCTGGTGAACTTACCGACGTTGCATATTCACAGTTAAGCAGTCCAGTCGTCTTGCTCGACTGTTTGGTTTTGCGGACTAAACCGCCGGTAGCTGTTTTCCAGTCCGCACGAGACGAAGTTATGCATTGTATTACGACAAAATTTGTTCGTTCTTGTAGACTGAGTTTTTACTGTTTACGGTTCTAGAATTGGGGTGAACATTTTGTCGCATGTTGAATGCTGTAGAACTGTGCACATAATGCGCACACATGTAGAATTATGCACATAATGTACACACATGTAGACTTATGCACATAATGTGCACACACCGTGTAGAATTATGCATATAATGTGCACACATGTAGAATTGTGCACATAATGTACACACATGTAGAAATGTGCACATAATGTACACAAAGCATGTAGAATTATGCACATAATGTGCACAAACCGTGTAGAATTGTGCACTTATGCACATAATGTGCACAAACCGTGTAGAATTGTGCACATAATGTGCACACAGCATGTAGAATTATGCACATAATGTACACACATGCAGAATTATGCACATAATGCACACACATGTAGGCTTATGCACATAATGTGCACACACAGTGTAGAATTATGCATATAATGTGCACACATGTAGAATTGTGCACATAATGTACACACACGTAGAAATGTGCACATAATATACACACAACATGTAGAATTATGCACATAATGAACACACATGTAGACTTATGCACATAATGTGCACACACAGTGTAGAATTATGCATATAATGTGCACACATGTAGAATTGTGCACATAATGTACACACACGTAGAAATGTGCACATAATGTACACACAACATGTAGAATTATGCACATAATGTGCACACACCGTGTAGAATTGTGCACATAATGTGCACACAACATGTAGCCTTGTCTGACGAAGCAAAATGAAATGCCACATTTTGTAATAAGTCTCTGTTCTTCCACACGTTATCTTTATGATAAACATGCAAAGGAATAAAACTGGAACTGGAATGCCAAACAAAATATAAACGTACGTATTACTTCCACAAAACTAACATTTCAATACTCACAACTATACATCTTGCCTGTCACTTTATGTGCACCTGAAACTTGGTCTCTCACATTAAGAGAACAACACAGACTTTGGGTGTTCGAGATTGGGGTGCTAAGGAAAATATGCGGGCCTACGTGAGGGGAAGTGACAGGAGACTGGGGGAGAAACTGCATAAAGAGGAGATTCGTGATTTGTACTGTTCGCCCAATATGGTGTGGCAGTCAAATGGAGGAGGATGGGTTAAGAAGGGCGGGACAAGTGGCACATACTGAGTGTTGACATGGGAACGAAAAGGAACGAGGCCATTTGGAAGACGCAGCCCTTGATGAAAGAATAATATTAAAATGAATCTGAAAGAACTGGGTTGGGAAGACGTGATCGGCCTTAGAATATGGACAAGTGGCGCGCTGTTGTCAACATGGTAATGAAGCTGAATGTGTAACTTGACTGGCGGAGGAACTACTGGCTTCTGAAGAAAGAGTCTACTCAGAAGTTAGATGGATAGTTACAAATTTAATCATAATTAACTTCGTTCTTACCGTGGAAATATAGTCACAGGACTGCCGTTACAGGAATGACTCACACGCCCTTAGGACATCCTCGAACATCACCAATCACATCACATTCCTGATCTACGTGACTCACTGCTCCACACACTTGATCACAGTTCCAAGTTTATTCCACGCCATATTACCTTATCACCAAATGTACTGTTGCTAGACACCTGGCATGCGCATTGTTGTCACACTCAAATACGGAAGATTAATATCACGACTTATTTCTTCACTAAAACACGGCCAAACTCCTGTATAATTGTTACTAATTTTCGCACACTGTACACTTGCATAACCTTCCCAAGTCGTCCAACAGCTCATTACAGGTTTAACGTCGACTACACTGCGTGTTACCTCCAGTTAAGGAATGCGGGCAGCACTGCCAACATGCAATAACAAAAGTCCACCAGATCAGAATCTAGGAACCACGCTGGATTCTAAATTCCAACAAGTAAACGATGGCTTACTCCTAACCTAGATGCGGCAAACGTGGGCCATGGTTTGATCTGATTCGGAACGATTTTTACACAACCAATCCATCAACGAATTTCTCTACAAATGGCTTTATCTGAATCTGCACTGCATTAGAGCAGTTAACAGCGATGAAAGACCACAGACACCAACAGCGGGCCGAGAGGGGAGTGACATACAGAACAATTAGCATTGTTAGGCGCGTTATTTAACGACACTGTTAATAGCAAATATTATATAACGTCAGTGGCAGACAAATGCGGAGAATTGATGGAATGCTACTGACAGTGTAAAACCAACCGACGTACTGGAAGAAGAATCCGTTTCAGCAATAACGACGAGAAGAAGAGGATACTGGTACAAATTACGGGGGCCCCGGGTCCGACTATGTTGCACGTGTTTTTGTCTTTGCAGGTAGTATCATTATTTGTCCATCGTACAATAACCCTTTCAGTCGAAGCCAAAGTCACTCCGCAAATGACGGTCGGTGTTTTCGGCGAAAAATTTGTTTCACTCGGCCCCGAACCCGCTTTCGGCGGCTCTGTGTTCCGGAGCTGGTTTTTCCACCATGACCCACCCTCACGGAGCGGCCAAAATTCTTACTGATGAAGCTTTATTGCATGACACATCAAATGACTGCACGCATTTCATTTAGCCGTTAAACATTCTGCTCTGTAGTTTTATTCTTTGGACGCCATGAATTTGTGGATTTCTGCTACGATGTGTGATCAACAGGATGCACTGAGTACGGTCGGTAAGAAGGGCTTAACTGCAGACATTGTTGCGAAGTGTGAAATTGCATTGCTACCAGGAACTGTGTTGACATCTTTCACTGCAAATGACCCAACCGGGTGTCCTTCATCACATCCCAGTCAAGAAATTACCTGCACATTATGGAACAGCTCATAACAGCCAGCCATTTGTTCCTAACGTGAGCCACATGAATCCTGTTCACACTCTACCATCCTATTTCTTTGCGCTGCATTTTAATAATGTCAGATACGCACAGTCTCAACGCTCGTTTCTACAACAGCTACAGTGTAAGCGTATATCCTGGCGTTATAATGACAGACAAAATTCCACAGCTATACAATTATAAAAATGGACATACTCGAGAAGGCACGAAACTGATAAGCAATCTAAGCTATTTCGCAGGTGGGTAAGTGATCGAGGTATTGCGTCTCTCTTTTGGCTGCATATGACAATAACGTTTACAGATCAAATTCACATCCACAGACAGATTTTGTTAATAATGACAGCAGCGTATACAAAATCTACGGTTTTGCAAAGTTCCATACCTCAATGCAAATTATACATTCAGTAATTCCACGCTAATGTTGGTACGACGTACGTCCCCAGGTGAGAGCAATAAAGGAAAGTCGTCAAACGAAAGGCTTACGGAGCAACAGGTATGTGAACCAATGAGAGGGATTCAATTTATCACGTGACTAGATTCATTGTTTCACGACTTCAAGCATAGCCACCTCGTCAAAGATCGTAAGTAAGAAAACACATTCGCTAGTAGTGGTTACAGCGTCTCAAAATTGCTGTAGGACAATGTGACGCATTGTGTACATCAGTGCCGTTATTACAGCGCTGAGATTTTCTCTCCTGCACACAAACTTACTGGGTTGGGCGATCAGAGGTTCAGTTTCCGGCAGGGGTTAAGAGACTTTTCTCCGAAACGTCCGGACTAGCTGTTGGCCCACGCACCATCTGATACGCACGAACACAGATGGTAGCAAGGAATGCAATCACGTGCTCGCTGACTAATCGGCGTCAATTTGATCGCTGCACGCCAGAATTGACGGCGTTGTCCTGTGTCAAGAACGGAGCTTCTAGCTAACCGTTGCCACAGTAGAAGTCTGCCAACAGCGCAACAGTAACCTCTTTCCACGCGAAACGTTTCGATCACCCGCCGTCGTTTTAGTCTACTGCCAAGAATGAGTGGACCTATACCTCTACTTCCCCATACGCCTTCGTGGCGTGCGCAGAGACTTCATCCTTTTTTACCTTTGCCACATTAAGTTACTTGTTGTCAGGCGCCTGTTTTCAAATATCGAATGCCGAAAGGGAAATATCGTTACGATCGTTCAGAAATGTATTTTACGTAATTCCGAAGGTAGAGAGGGCTAAATTCTCCGCAACGTCAGCTCATCATCCCATCAAACGACATCATCACACAAGAATGCAAAGTGAGAGTAGGTATTGTACATACCGTAGTTTATCTGGTAATTTCCACACAGCAAACACACGCACGCGTGCCACAACACCACCCCTCCCCCCCTTACCCTACGTCAATTGGAAGTTACCAGGACGGTGACCAATGTTAACACTATTACAAATTCTATCCGGAACCTGAAGAGAAGAGGCCACCTCTAAGACCTAGGAACAGATGGATGTGGACTAGACTCAACCGACCTTTACAGTTTTCCCCTAGCAATACGCACACATGGATAACTAGTGACAAAGAACAGAAATGTATCTCACGCAGCAACAGTGAATGCTTTATTTCAAAGTTCTGACTCAGTGCATATCGAGGACGACTTGCGGAATGTATGCAACCCGGTACACATTCCTGCACAACACTGAACGGTGGAATGTCTAACTACACAAGTTCTTTGAGCGAACGGTGTTGGAGCGAGTCGTCGTCACATTCCGTCAGATATTGTGGAGGATGTTAGACTGAGAAGTGGGATTCGGGCCTGGCGCTTGCGGTATTGGCAAGTTAAAACGCATTTTATGTAACCACATTTCCGTTGAGTGGCATCAACTATGATTCGAAATGATTACACCTTGGAGTTATGCAACGTGTTTCACACAGGCCAGGTACGTGAGGAATATCAAGGAAAATTCGGAATAAGTTATGTTGCAGTTCATAACTACGCATTCTGTTACTTCGTCAAGTAATGCTGACATAAGGTGGACCCTGTGTGGGGATTTAGAGCCATTTCACTCTTTTACAGCCCTGCGGTTACTTTAGGTACACAACGTTCAACTTAAAAAGCCCTACGTTTTGCTAACAGAGTGCTTTTATTTACTTTTTGTGGATATCGGCAAACGGCGATTATTTTTCTGTACATCATTACCTGACTGATTTTCTATTCGAGGAGTCTAGTGTCTTCTGCGCGGTGCGGACTCGCTCTTGAAATATCGTTCAGATTGACGGATCAGACGGTTAGTCGCCGGGCTCTCTCCGCGAACTCCCGAGTTCGTTCCCACGACAGTCCGTGTGAGATTTATGTTGGACGAAGTGGCACCGGGTCAGGTTCTTCTCTCAGTATTTCGGTTGTACCCCGTCAGTATCACTTCCCCAGTGCTGTACTCGCCAGTCTTAACAAAAAGGACAAACGGGTGACGGCTTGCAACCTTCGAAGAGTAAGAGTGTTGGGATGGAAACGTACTTTCGCATGGTCTTGAAAGGGACAAACTGTGGCCCTCGCCAATGTGTGTTTCGGCTGTTCCATTCCATTCCGTTCATTTATTTTCCGTTTATCCATTTAAAGGTACAACTGAGGGACGTGGAAATAGTCATAATGTGATGACACAATGTATCTGTCAAATTACAGAATACAATTATGATTACATAATAGAATATTAATTATAACATTAAAACATAACAATCTGGAATATATATTCTTTATTAGACTAAAAATATTCATCAATGGAATAAAATGAGTTAGAAAGAAAAAACCTTTTAAAGGCTGATTTAAAAACCTGTATTTCATTTGCTCCATATTTTATGTTGGTAGGAAGATGAGTAAAAATTTTAATTCTTGCATAATGAGCTCCTTTTGGTATTTGGTTAAATTAGTAATGGGTAGATGGAAATTATTAGCAGATCTAGTGTCATGGTTATGGACTTCTAAGTTCTTTGTAAATAAACGTCTGTTGTTCACCACATACAATAAAACTGAAAATGTATACTGAGAATAGAAAGGTAAAATTTCCATTGTTTTAAACAGTTCTCTACATGAATCCATTTTCTTAAAACTCATTATAATTCTTAAATTTTTTTTTTTTTATTCTGAGTATTGTAATAATAATATTAGGGGTGTTAGCCCAAAAATTATGCCACAGGATATGATAGAATGTACACAAGAAAAACATAGCATTTTTAAAGCTTTCCTTGTCAACAATGCTTTTACAGCTCTTATTGCATAACATGCAGGGTTCCATCTGAAAATTAATTGGTCAAAATGATTATCCCCAGTTACAGTATCTTCAGTCACTTAAACACAGAAAATGTGCATATGTAATGTTAGCAACAGATTTATTAAAGTAGTTAATATTTAATGTAGTGTCATGCAGTTTTTAGTTCTGAATTCTAAATAATATGGTTTATTAAAGTTGAGCAATGGGAAATTGGCTTTAAACCATGAGATTATAACAGAGAGTGTTTTGTTTAATGCTGTTTGAAGTCCCTCTTGATTACAGTTAGTTACTATAATGCTAGTATCATCTGCAAATAGCACAACTTTAGTGTCTTTATCTGTTATTTTGGGTAAATCATTAACATAAGTAAGAAAAAGTAATGGACCCAAGATTGAACCTTAAAGAACCCCATTTGTAACTTTTTCCATCTGGAAGAAACACTATCATATGCATTAATTTTGTCAGTGAGGACTCTTTGGTTTCTATCCCTGAGATAAGATTGTATAAAAGTTAGAAATTTCTCACTAATTCCATAAAACTCTAGTTTATCTACTAGAATTCCACGGTTAACACAGTCAAAGGCCTTCTCGAGGTCACTGAATATTCCTCCGACAGAAAATCTGAAATTCATAGCTTTTAATATTTCACCAGTTTCATTATAAGATACAGCTTTGGTGGAACTATTAATTCTAAATCCATATTGTTCCTTGACTAGTATGTTATTAGTGCATTGTGTTTATATAATCTTGAATATATTCTTTTTTCGATAATCTTAGAAAAGGATGTTAAAAGAGAGATTGGCCTATAATTTGTGGTGAGAAGTTTGTTTCCTTTCTTTTAGACAGGTTTTTATGTAGTATATTGTAGTGTTTCAGGGAATACACCTGAGGACAGGGATTTGTTACAAATATAGGTTAAGGGGGAAATAATAAAAGGGGTGCTTAAATTTTACAATTTTTAAGGGGATTTCATCATACCCACATGAGTTTTTAGTCTTGAGGGATTTGATACTCTTATTAATTTCATAAGTTGTGGAATAGTTCCAATAAATTCTTGGAAATGTGTTGAAAAGTTGTTAATCATGTGATAACTGGAAGGATTTGTGATATTCCTAGGATCACTGTTATCAATTTTTTTTTTTTTTATGTTTTCAATAACACTGTCCACAACAGCTAAGAAATAGTCATTAAAAGTGTTGGCTATTTCCTGTGGCACATTTGTTATAGTATTATTAATTTTTAGGGACTTAATATCATTTTGACATTTGTCTTTCCTGTTCCTTTGTTTATAATTTTCCATGTAGTTTTGGTTTATTCTTGGATTTAGATATTAATTCATCATAATACTTTTTTGCTGTTTTTATAGCATATGTTAATATCTTGCAATATCTTTTGTATCATAGTTTGATATTGGTGTCATTACTTCCCCTACAGCTCTTGTATAAAATTCTTTTGTTATGACAAGATACATTACTTCGCCTAGTTATCCATGGGTTATATCTGAGTGTGGAATTAAGTTTACTTTTAGTGAAACATGCATAGAAAATTTTTAAGTAAATGTTTAAAAAGTTGTTAAATGTAACATTTGTGTCAGATCCTTCAAAAATATCCTCCCAAATTTCAGTACTCAATTTAGATTAAAATTCATATAGAGTGAAGCTGTTGATGTTTCCAACATAACAAGATGTGAGTTCTTGTATCAGTGCAGTGACATTTTCTAATGTTAGTAGTTCAACATTGTGATCTGACAACCCATTGATGAGGGGATTTATTGAAAAATTTCTTGATAAATCAATAAAAATGTTATCAATCACAGTACTTGAACCATTAACAATTCTCATAGGAAAATTAATTGTACTTTTTAGATTGTCCATAGCTAATAGAGTACCTAACTGTTGTCTTCTATGATGATTATCAAGATAATTAATATTTATATCCCCACAGATGACAAATTCATTTTTTTTGTGTATACAATTGGTGTAAGTCTATAGTGTGACTGCAAAATGTACATGTAGAATGCACAAACTCACATGTAAAATGTAATTCAGTTGCTTAGATTTCGATTTGCTTTCGTATGATCTGGAACAGAAGGAAGTGTGAAGGGAAGAACATGTGCGATATCTCCACTTACAGTGACAAAACACTGAAAAATTAAAACATCACGACTCCTCTTAACCGTTAATTGCATGGGATTTGGCTGCTTTGCTTCACCTGAAAAAGTTTACTGTGATGTTATTGCTTAATTGTCATTTGAAATAAATAAGTGCAATTAATGGAAGATAAAGAAAAGCCACATACAAGCACATTGAACGACTGCTTCCTGTGCCACCGTTAAGGTGACTAATCGCCGGCGTCTTACCGCTGAGGCCCAAGTTCGATGCCAGTAGGATCCATATGAAATTTGTGGTGGACAATGGCACTGGGATGGGTTTTTCCCCAAGTACACCAGTTTTCCTCTTTTGGTATCATTCCACCAATAATTTATACTGATTCATCCCCTACTGACATTACATAATCTTCGCAACTGACAAAGGTAAAAATGTAAAGATGTCCCTGTCCACACCA
>Ga0123357_10010009_pt1 | contig 12017 bp, 13 predicted proteins | sample TergutEmb28metaG_FD_89873 | JGI IMG/M metagenome (GOLD analysis project Ga0123357, IMG submission 89873) | Embiratermes neotenicus P4 segment gut microbial communities from Petit-Saut dam, French Guiana - Emb289 P4 | ecosystem: Host-associated > Arthropoda: Insects > Digestive system > Gut ...
GGGCGAGAAAGATGTCCGGTAGTAATTTTGCCTAAATTCCGACTTCCACGTAAATTTAGGGAACTTTTACATGCCGCAAATCTACGACATGGGACCGATGGCTTTACTTCCCCTCCGAAGCAAGGCGTGCTGAGGATTTTTTCGCCCTAAAAATCCAACGGCTTCGGCCGGGTTTGAACCCGCAAACTCGGGTACTAAATGCCAGCACGCTGCCCCTAGACCACCGAAGCCCTATTTTCTATTAATTTATTTCAATAGTAAGCCTCTACATGTTTCAAGCAGGCTTGCTGCTCATCATCAGGAGGATCAACTCTATAAACAGCAATTGGTATAGTCATGCGTTGTGCTGACTGGTCAACAAAACATTAAAAAAAAAGTGTGTCCCATAAAATTAAGCAGTGTCCAACTACCACAATTAAAATACTCGTGGCATGCAATTATGTGATGCTTAAATGTGAACTCACAAAGAACAGAGCTTTCAGAAACAATTAAAAAAAAAATTATATATATGAAAAAATTACAGGTGTCTTCTCTCGTGTTCTGTGGTTTAATTTATGCTAACCTTAAGGATCTTTGCATGTCATCATGCATATTTGCACAAGGTTTTTTTTTTAATAAAAAGCACTTAACATAATCCATGGCTTTGTTAATGAAAATATGATAGGTTTTAAATCAGTAACTGCTAGAATCATCAGTGAATCTTGATGACAACGTAAGTATAAGAAGCATGTTCTGAAAGTATGGTACAAACTGCCACTGTGACACTGCACGCACTTTATAAACAAATTTTGTTAATACACATACACAGACACTGGGACAGCTCAGTCAGTACAGTGACTTGTTATGGGCTGGATGGTCCAGGGATCGAATCCCGGTGATGGGGCGAGATTTTCCGCACCCACCCACACCGGCCATGGGGCCCACTCAACCTCCTGTATGATGGGTACTGGGTCCTTTCCAACAGTACAGTGGCCGGGGCATGGCACTGGCCACCCAACCCCATCTAATGCCAAAGTTAAGGAAACAGAAGAGCTCTATGCGTACTTCCACTCTGGGCCTTTGGGGCCTGTTCTAGGGTGAATTTTACTTTACCTTTACACATACACGGAGATGTACACCACTTTTCAACATAACCACCACCTTTACTGAGGCATATACTCCAGTGGGACATTGGTGTACATCCCAGTGAAATCTGTCAACCGTTAAGAGAATGGAGCCAACTGACTAATTCCACTGCTAAAGACTTTTTTGAGAGGTCTATAAAATTGAAGTTCAAAGGTACCAGGCCTCATCTGTGCGAAGAATTCTTAAACACTTCCCATCCACACTGCGTGAACCACTGCTTGGTCATCCGGGCTGTGCGGTGTGTCATAATGTCATGGATGATGATAATGATGATGCAAAGGCTGGGCCATTCTGGTTTCTTTCTTCAAAAAAACTCCTCTCACTCTGTCCAGTGTGTTGCAGCAGCACCAACTGTCTCTCATCTGGGAAGAAAGATGGCCCTCTCAAAAGTCTCTTGCTGGGACAGTGACCAACTGCCTCCATGCACTTGCAGTTTCTTTGTAAAGTGCTTTGATGCACTAGTTTCCCATTGTGAAAAACACCTAGAGACAGTAATAGTGTTGAAAAGGGGTGTGCATGTCTGTGTGTGTTAAATATGTTCATAATGCTATGCACAGTGCTATAGTGGCAGTCTGAACCCTACTTCTGGAAAATCCCTCACAATACATAGTATGTGGATGGCACTTTACATCTACACATGGGGCTTCATGCACTTTGAATATTTCTTTAACCTGCTGCTACCAGTACAGTACAACACAATTTTGTTTTATGGTGTCCACATTTTAAATTTCTTGCAGAAATCCTTGCAGAGACATTGAACTTCCTGTCCCATCCTCCCGTTCTAGTCATGACATAGCTCTTACAGTAAGAATCCATTCATACCTAACGTGATGTAGGGTTCTGTTTTGGAAGAAAACTAAATACCAGTTTCACAATTTAAACTTTACGATATTTGTTTTACTCCCAAGAATATCAACCCTCAACAACTAAAGACAACATACAGCAGTATGAAAAATCGAGCAGCATATATATGAGACATTTGTGGCTCTGATAGTTACCAACATTTCGGGACCAACATGTTGTCTCGAAACAGCAGTAAATAACTACCAATCTACACTGTGTAACATCCCAGAAGAGTTAAGAGCTCATATACACCATGGTGGAATCCTGAAATCAAGCATATATTTGACTGAAAAGTCTTTCACAAAAAACAAAAGTAATCATTGTGGCTTACTTAAAGATGAAATTCCACAACTATAAATAGCAGATGATTTGTGATATTAATATAAGTATGTTCCTATTACCAATTTTATTACTACAAATGTCAAGAATTTTTAGAAGTGCTCATGCTTACATTCCAAATCAGATGCTGACAGAACAAATTTTTGTGAGAACTGCAGTGGAAGACCATGCAGTTTATTATCCATACAAATTACAGTTTCCTCTTATCATCACAACCTGCACCATATGGAATTTATTACAAAACAATGTTTCAGATTGCAGTACATACTTATATCACAGGCCCTAACAAATGTTGAATGGGAACTCTTTTTGCAACCACCACTGCACTGATAAGAAATATGTGAACATATCTACAACAACTAAACAAAGTGTAATGCATTAACAAATGGAACAAAGGTATGTTCACACATCCATTTCATTAGTACCAGCGGTTATGAAATTATACAAATTTTGCAAAGTTTTTCAATTTCTTGTAAAGTCATTCATGAACCATGGTGACATACATGGTTTACAGAAAAGTGATTTTTTGACATATATATTTTGGGAAACACTACCTCAGGTTATATCCTGAATTAGAGTCACAAAGATACATAACAAGTTTCTGCAAGCACTCCCCAAATTATTACACACAACCTCAAGGCTTCTAATATGGCATAAGTTTCCATTTACGCAAATATTTTTTCTAAAACTCCTACTGCCACTCAGAAACATACATAATTTCTATTTATTTTGTTCTCTTAAACGACTCTACAGGGACTCATTCATTAATTTCTTGCTACCTAAGACAAACATCTGACAGAATGTTCTTGCCAATATGCGCACATGATGAAAGCTTTGCCATGTTTTGTTGCTCCAATCTTCACCGGTTCATGTGAGGTACTTCAGGGAGAAGAAGACAATCAGACATATGGTATCATGCGTGCCAGACGCAGAACCAAGTCCAGCATGGTGAACCACATTCTTCTTGCTGCTTTCGAACGCAACATTAATGCCCGCCAGACCAGAAGGAGAACAAGTAACTGTGTAAACCGATGCACCCATAACAACCTATAAAGGCAACATACATCGAAGATTCTCTGATACTAGATTTTACTTATTCAGCATTCATTCATGCAGCAGGAAAAAGAGACAACTATGTTTGCATTACACTGGACTATAGCTGTAAATTTTAGGAGATGTTTAACTTATTCTGACTATTATTTCATTTGTGAATTGATGATATTAAGAAACCCAAACATTTATTATGGAAGATAATCAAGAGAAGCATAGAAGAAAGATGTTTGACAGTTATATAGTCACTGCAGTTGAAACAGTGCTGTTAAATAAATAACCCAAGAAACAATGTTATTATTCTTGATACCCTTTCCAACTGAAAAGAAAACAAGAAAGTCTCAACTCAACACACATATTTTACGCAAGTTGTTTGCGACCTGACTCATAATCCAACAAAACTGGAGTATCTTCAATGATGTTACAAAAATTTAGGAAAAGACTCATTTGAAACATGGCGTGAAATGCTACAGTGTTCCTTCCCTTGTAATATTGCTACTTACTTCTGAAGCTGTTTCCTTGCTTTTGGTAGAGAGCTTGGATGCTCTTTAAAGATGAAATGTCTTATGCCAAGAACATAGTTTTCAATATATGTGGGCCAATGGATTTCTCTGACATCAAAATGGAACACCCGCCTATCCTCTGGGCTCAGAAGTCCATTCAGATGTCGAACATTTTCATCAGTAAATCGCCACTGCTGTGTGGAGAAGTACTCCAAACATTTAACAGCTTTATCTAACTTGTTCTGCACTCGCACCATGCTGTCAAGAATTAATACATGCACAGTCACATATTTTAAAACAATTATGTTTAATGTTTATCATAGTTAACTCTTACTGATGCACATAAATGTATGTGATCAAATAAATTATGCATGTACATACATTTTATTTCATTAAGGGCATCTGTTACATGTGTATTTAGCAAAACTAATCTGAGATTGAGCAAGCATCTCCAAGTTCTGTGGTAGTTGCATTCCAACTGGTTATATAATTCTGGTTATTCCTTTGGATTCACCGACTATAATCTTCATTTCAAAAGATGTAATTCAATTAACTTTATTACCATTAATTTTAAGAATTTATGAATTTTTACTCTTTTGTTTTAAACAAGGAATTTAATTATTTTCAACCTTTAAGTGAAAATTCAATTTAAAAAACCCATATGAAATAACATTAACATGAAACTGAACCAAGTCAGAATCATGTTAAGTCAACAGATGCCTGCATGCTCACAACGATTCAAATTAAGAAAGACAACCCTCCATCAGTCAACTTGAGTAGGTATAGATGCATGAAGGTAGCACAGCAGTATTACAGTAACATAAAACAAATCAGCTACTCAGAACGGGGGATGTTTTTGCCTTTCAGTCTCTGGACATGATCCCTTTTCCAAATAAATGGCTCAATTATAAAGTTGTTTGTGTGCCTAACTGCCATGCCATGAAGACACACAAAGAGAAGTCCATATACACTTACCCTCAGCACCAGATGGAAGGCAGTGGCAAATATCTCTCTCTCTCTCTCTCTCTCTCTCACACACACACACACACACACACCCATACCCATGAACCAACTGACCAACCAACTACATGGAGCAGGATCCTTTTTTGAGAAGCTGACAGTTCCCAAGCAAGTCAAGAAACCTGCAATATTTTAAGGAACCTGAAGGTTCATTACTCTGTTCACCCAAGTCTGCCATCTGTCCCTGTGCTCAGCCACATACATCCAGTCAACACCCAACCATCCTATTATTTAATCTCTATTTTAAGCCATTATCGTTTCTAGGCCTAGTCAAATAGTATTCCCAGTATCATACCATGTTGCAGTGGTCCATATTACCCCACACCATAGGACCTTGCAGCTTCTTTATATACAAACTTTTACTAAACTGACTGCTGGAGAGTAACACTCTTAATTGTGAATTTGATGTTCATGTGACCATGTATCACTGATACAATAGTATAAATAACCAACTAGATGCAACAATAACAATTTATTAGTAATTTCAATCAGCTTGTCACCTTGTCACCAGCAGGCAGCTTCTTCGGTGCATTATACCACAAGCTGTAAACACAGTCTAGTGCTCCTGAAGATGGGAGAAATTATCGCCCGAAACATGTTGAGCTGATTGAAATTACTAACAAATTGTTATTGTTGCATGTAGTTGGTTGTTTATACTACTGTACTCTTAACTCTATTAGGCTGAAACCCTTCACAGGCCAGGCCACTTTCATTCATCGGTCATCTGCCATTTCATCTTTTCATGACGATGTAGTACAACTTACATTGGTTTCTTCCCAATGATCCTACTGAAGAAGTCGAGTATATGAGCTGGAATTATGTGCATGGTGTAAGTGCAGAGTGAGTTTAGTACCCAGTTTGACTGGCATTTACCATCTGGATACCAGATAACATCACACAGAGGGTGTTTCCGCATGTACACAAAACATAGCTCTACAAATTCTTTCCACATAATGGGCTTCTCCTGTCCTGTGCAACAGTTGTAGACTGCAATACCATTTGGCCTGTTAATGAAACAATACAGAGATTTTGATTTCCTCTGCATGTGCTACACAATATACAAGTAAAAGTCACTTGACTAAAATTTCTGGTATTAGAACCCTGAAGTTCAACACTACTAAAAGAAGAATTAGCCACAGGATTGCAGAGGGGTACAGGTTCCTAAAAGTAACATAATTTAATTAGGTTAATTTAGTATTTATGAACTACTGGTTGTAAAAAGAAATTGTCTGAGATGGCAATGAATCAGGCAGTCACTCCTTCTAGCCCAAGTTTTCCAATCCCTGAATAAAAATTCAATAGCCTTTCACAGTTCTATCTTATACAGCAATTCTTTTTGCACATGAAAATTTACCCATTCTTACTTCTTGACTGCTCCATAATCTTGTAACACCAATACAGGTGGCAACAGTTTGCAACAACTGTCCAATACTACAACATAGAATTTCTAACAAGACTGATCCTAACACCCACAGAACAATACCTCTGGTCCAGTGATTTGTATAAACGAAATTTTTACAAAGTTCTTAAAAAGTGACAGCTAGAAGTTTTTGGCTACACTTGGGACTTTACTCCAACAAAATTCTAACATCAACAGCAACAAGTCTTAACTTTACAGAAAGGTCAGTTTTACTGCAAAACAACACTATCATTTCCTAAGATTATAAAGAATTGATGCCATGAATGAAATGTGCATATGGAGCATCACTCAAATGATCCTGACAGTATAACTGAAGCACTGGGAGGAAAACCTGTCCCAGTGCCACTCTGTCAACCACAAATCCTATATGAACTGAAGAGAGATCAAACCTGTGGCTCTATGGTCAGCTCACCTTTATAGAATGGGAAACAAAGGATAAAATGGAATGATATTACAGAAAAACTCATAAATCTGAACTGCTCAAGACTGAAATATCAGTCTTCAAATTACCGAATTTTGATTTGGCACATGTAACAGTGGTTAACTTTTGGGTTTTGTGACCTCCATGTTTAACCTCCCTGAAGGCAACACAAACTTTGATTTTGTCCTTCTAGTGTTATATGTGAAGTTTACAAAATTTTCAAAACAGTAACCATACATACTATGATGACAAAACAGGTCTACTGTTGTGACGCCAGTACCTGGCTGTGGCTGTTCTCCAAGCTGCACAAATTGTGAGATTGATGACAATATCAACAGGCACCAAGTCAGCTATTTTACTCTCATGACAGAGCATTGTACGGAAGAACCCTTTCCCTGCAGCAGCTATAATTCCAGTGGGTCCATTCAAATTGTCCACCCATCCTGCCACAGGTTCTCGACAAGAAGACAACACTGAAAAAAAGGAACAACTTTTGTTAGTGTGATTTATTTTTAGGATATTTCACAACTCTGTTTGGGCTGTAGAAGTTACATTCTATTAAATATCATATGAGATGATCAAACCAAGGAGGTAGACATAGCAGGGGTATGTAACACTCATAGGAGAGTAGAAACAGAGTGTGGGTAAGAAAAGCTGAAGGAAAGAGGCAACCTGGAAAACCTAGCCATTCTTAATATCTGCATTCTTCTGGAACAGGGTGCTGTGTCACTGGGTGATTGGTGTCTGATGTTTCAAAATAGCATAGTGGTCTCGTCAATAGGAACTTGCACATAAGCTAGCCACTAATTAGATGGTTATGACAGGTACAGGATAGGAGGTGGCACAGTGGATTAAACTACTTTCAGGTTCCATGAAATGTGAGGACATCTTAATTAGCCACAGAATTAATAGCTTTGTAAGAACTCTGCTTCATGGAGTTGAATAAAAATATTGTATCAGATAATGAAACAGGTGACACCACAAATAAGCAGCGGTAATTACAGTGAAGACCCCTACTTTGCATCGGTTGGAAAGAGGACACCAAAGTATGCGGAAAAAACCAAAATGATGCTGAGTGTTTTTCCAGTTACAAAGGTGTCGCACAACATCAGGATGCTGTATAAAGACTATTAACTGACACTTCCATTTACAAATGCTGAGAAGTCTCTGTGATGTAATGCAATAGTCAATGTGCAAGTCTGGAAAGTGGCAAATTCACCACAACAATGCAGCAGAAATCTCTTCAGCTAACCCAGTATGGCAATTTTTAGCGGTTATAATATTCCACTAGCACTGATCTTTGTAATTGTAAGGTAAGTCTTCCTGTGACATCTTTGCCTCTAAACTTAGAAAAAGAAAGAATCTATTTTGTGGTGAAGATACAAGTGAACACAATGCAATGGACAAGCTGTTACTGATTCCCACAAGTGAGTCTGAAAGGTGCTTCCAGCTTGAGAGCAATAATGTAATAAAGGTGCATGTGAGGAAGGAGTTCATTTTGAAGGGAATTAATTTTCAATCTACATAAGATCCATGTAAGATCAGTTCTGTATACTTCCTAATCAGACCTTGCACAGTAATCACATATGATTTAAAAAAAAAAAACTTAATACTTTGCTATTTGTGACTCACCTATAGATGGTCTAACTATCGCAACAGGCAAGTTCCCACTTTCTTTCAGCAACATACTTTCAGCAAGAACTTTTGTAAATGTATAAGTGTTGGGACGGTTGCCAATCAACCTACAAATAATCAGTAATAAGAATCATTCTTCAAAGACATCTACACATTTATTCTAAATCAAGGCTAACATTCACTGCTTATGTACACATTTTTACACTAAATACACATACCAAAAACAAAGTGTCACTGGGCTGGAATGGCACATTTAAAATACAGTGACAGTGTGTTACATAACGATACAGTTTGCACAGACAATAACAAATATGATAACTACAAACAAGGTGCAACAGGGTTGCCAGGTCCGATATGTTTCAAGAGATATATGACATAATTACGAATCTGATTTATTTACTGATATTAAATTACATTTACAGTGCTCGCCAACTAAGGCTAAATATGAAGCACAAAAACCATCTCTGTAGAGGGCGTACTAAAACTACTCTGTCTGCCTGCACACACAAACAAAAACCTACAGAAATGTCAATTAGATTGTGGGAACACCCACATGGCATCACATCTCTTTCCTCTATTCAGTCAATGCTCACGACATGGGCATGCCACCACGCAATGGAAGGTGGCATGCTCGGTCCGCAAGGCATCGTGGCCGGGCAGCTGAACGATGTTTCTTCCTTCTTGATGTCTCCAAGTTGGCTCTTTCTTCTTCATGTGTATTCTTCTTGTTGTGAGCGTTGACTGAATACAGGAAAGAGATATGATGTCATGTGGGTGTTTGCACAAGATTTTCATAAAATTTGATAATGTGGAGTCATACTAAAATCCTGCCAACACAGACTGATTCTGGTTAAAACTGGATACAAACACGAAAGCATTACACAAACATCTATACATGTTTCTGCATGTAATTCAAGCCTACTGCATACAATAATCAAATGAAGCTTCCTTAAGGTACAATTTATAAATCTACATGTACACAGATGTATAGCTAATTAAAACAAGAATGGCTGTGCTGTTATGACTGTCACTTTACTTACATTTAAACATTGTGTGTTTCAAGACAGGTAAAACAAAAGCGGCTATATGTGCCAGAATTATTATGTTACGTTTTCTTCTGCATACATAGTCTGGACTGCTCTTGACATTCAAGCAACAATGAGAATAACAATGCTAATTCCATTGTTAGAGACTGCTGCAGCCACCTGCAGTATGCAATACACTGTTTCAAATGGGATTTTAAAATAAAGTCTAAAAAACTTCACAAAGCTGAGACTTTTGTAAGATTTGAAAATCATCTGATTACAAAATTTACTTCTGACTGGTATTCCTATTAAATGCACATTATTTAAAAACAAAAATTAAAAAAAAACTGTGTAGCAATATGCTGCAGGTTTCATTTACAGTCTTCCATAAAGTTTCTGTATAATGTTATTTACAGTCTCTGAAGTGCCTGTTTTCATGCTTCTTTCCAGGCCTTCATTATTACAGCCTGTAATGCTGTGAAGGAAAATCACTTTACTCGAGACAGGAACAAAAGGCCAACATGTATCGTGCACGTGTGACCAAATAACACTAAATTAGAAACTCAACTCAGTCAGACCTAGGTTTTAGTTCAAGAGCTATAGACTGTAACTTCTCTACAAGACTAGAGATTTTCAGAGCAGAGAACGGTCGCTGTAGTGTCTTCTGTACTGAAATGTACACAATTACTGACATTTCAGAAGGTGACAATTAGTTGTCAGTGCATTACGCAATGAATCTACATTTAGAAAGTAATGAGTTATTTACATAAAGACCAGAAGAGAATGTTACTGTTGGCAACAAGAACAACAAGTTTCATCTGTATTTTTGTCATGCCAGACAATTCAAAAGCAGCCATAATAGCAATAAAGCATTGGGGGGGGGATTCCAGATGTAACTGCTTAAAAACTCACTGTGCTAAAGATTACATTACATTAACGTTTCATAGTAACATAATATCACAATGCATGGGAATTATTACCTGTCTTCAGGTATGAGAAAAAGGTGACCCATTCTGAGAAAGATCTTACATCAATCAATGAAGCAAATCACAAGTGGCTGTTTATGCAAGAATGGGCTATAAATCTCAGTACAGACCACAGGAATGTATGCAGACATGAAAAGTATACAAAGATAAAAGACCATGTAAAATGTGACTTGGAGAGTGGGGCCTATTATCTAATAACAAAAATCTTGCCATGGCTTTGTGGGCTGTGTGTGCACTCTGGTGGTTCAGTTTGTAAATAACTGATCTGTAAGTATACAATTTCAAGTACCAAATTTGAAGCCAGTAACAAGATGGGTAGAAGTGCTAAGCACTGAACTAAGATATTCAGAGAATGTCATATCCTCTCTGAAAGCAGATGTCGCTATTCAGGCTCCTGAACACCAACCTGCTGAAGAAGGGAAATTTTTTAACATAAAAGTCTTTTTCGATGTGACACTGTGTCATTGTGTGAGTAGCTCCTGATGACTTAAGGGCTCATAGTGTCGTCATCCTCAGGGTAAAGCAGTCCGAAAAGACAAGAAGACTGGACTGCTTGACCCTGAGGATGAAGGCAAGGTACAAGATCCTTTGAAACGTCAGGAGCCACTCACGAATGACACACTGTCACACCCCAGAAAATGTGAACCTTCAGCAACACTACTGTGAGAACCTCCAGTTTCCCAGAAGAACACTTGGAAGCTACTCTAGGAAAAACTGATGGCAGTGTCAACTCATACTTGCTACACTGTCTACAAATAAAACCAACTGTCACGAATGTATGACAAATTTATACAGGCAGTGTTTTTATTCTTGCCTTTAGTATGAAAAACAGACCTGCAACTGGCAACCCTAGAGTGCAAATACATAACTATCAGGTGTATGTGGATATCTTACTTTGGTGTAAGTGCTTGAATGAGGTCATCGTCCATCCACTCCATACATTGGATGATATTCTCTGGGTCATAAGGAGGTGGATAAATCACCTCAGTCACCTCTTCTCGGTCACAGTTGCAGTATGCAGTGGAAACATGTATGAGAGCCTGAGCCCAACAACACGCACACAGTACAATTAGTGAAAATAATGCTTGCCTGTGCTCTCTTGTGCACATTACTAATACAGTGCTTCCAAAAACACTTCTGAGCATAGACTCCACATTGATTCAAGAAAAAATGGCAGAACTTCACACAAAAGAACACACAGGTATGAAAAGCATGAAACAGAACACTGTGCAATTCACACTACTATATCTTGTAACAGTAAAACAATGACATAAATAAAGAAAGGAACTCACCCCACTGTGTACTAAAAAAAAGGCCTGATTGGCGGGTGTCATAAAGGGCTCAAGGACCACTAGTGTGTAACAGATAGCCCTTTCATTTCACTAATCTTATGCTCTTTTAAATATTTAGGTAGCATTTTAACAAATGATGGAAGATGTACTTGTGAAATTAAATGTAGAACTGCTATGGCTAAAGCTGCATTTAACAAGAAGAGGGCTCTTTTCACTAGCACATTGGACTTGGAACTGAGGAAGAAGCTTGTGAAATGCTACATTTGGAGCATAGCTTTATATGGTGCTGAAACTTGGACGCTTCGGGCAGTAGATCAGAAACACCTGGAAAGTTTTGAGATGTGGTGCTGGAGAAGGA
>Ga0123357_10010010_pt1 | contig 12016 bp, 7 predicted proteins | sample TergutEmb28metaG_FD_89873 | JGI IMG/M metagenome (GOLD analysis project Ga0123357, IMG submission 89873) | Embiratermes neotenicus P4 segment gut microbial communities from Petit-Saut dam, French Guiana - Emb289 P4 | ecosystem: Host-associated > Arthropoda: Insects > Digestive system > Gut ...
AACAGCTGTCAAAGTTTCAAACTTCTCTGGCCATTATCTCCGTAACCGTTCCACTTTGGACATAGGTGTTTTGGGTTATATCGGTATATTTTAGCATAAGGAACACCCTCCCGAAGTCTGGCATATTTCTCCTGGGACACCCTGTATATGTATGTGTGTGTGTTGTGTGCGCGAGCGTGCGTGCGTGCGTGTGTGTGTGTGTCTGCGCGTGCGTGCGCGCATGCGTGTGTGTGCGCATGCGCGTGCGCGTGTGCGTGTGTGATTAAAGCAGAAATGAGTTTCTGTAACAGAGTTGGTGGTTTTAAGGTTTTTGATAAAATAGAACTCTGCAATGTCTTGTTTGCTGATTCTTTCAGAGTAGGGGTTCTGTGTCTTCTTTCTGCTGCTGTCTGTACACTGCAGACTCACTGGGGGATCGTGTAAACTGTGGTGTTGTACATTAATAATTATGACAGATTCTTTTGTTGTATAATTTTAGTGATGTTACTTATGCAGCTACCAGTTTTTTTTGTTTTGTTCTTAGCTGCAGATCAGGCCAGACACCTTCAGGACCAGATGTCGGGCGCAGCAATGGCAATGCCTCCTGACCCTAAAGCTGCATTTAAAGCAGAATGGGAAGCTCTTGAAATATGTGAACACCATTGGGCTCTTGCCAACATAGAAAATGAGATCCTGGGTTTGGCAGGTCCCCCTGCTGACAGCATATATCACCAAAATAAGATTGATTGATAATTTTTCCAATTTTGTTTCCAGTTCATATTTATATTGTAATAATAGCAATGTTTTAAAGTCTTAAAAAATTGATTTAAACCAACAAATGCACTGTGTCTTAGGAAATTCATAATGGCGTACATTGTACTGCAAATTTGACATGTTTTGACCCTTACAGAGACATTATCAAGGAGTATAGCAATCATGAAGAGAAGTGTACATAAATGCAACACTACATACATCAACGTACAATGGTGCATATACAGTGCAAAATTGTGTATAACAATATAGATGTACAGGTTGTCAAATATGTAAGATTGTGTTGGCCGAGGTTCAAAGGTTTAAAAGATGTATGTATTAACTTTTTTTGATTAAATGTATGATGACCATGTGTTCATAGTCACATAGAATCACAAGTACGATACTTTGTTAGAACAAGTCACTATTAAAACTGAGTAGTGAAACTTACATTTCAATGTTAAAATGTGTTTTCAAACACTTATGGTACATTTGCTCCTTTCAAGTTGATTCCACCCAGTTAGTGTAGTTGAAGGATTCTCATCATGACTTTTTTTGTGGGGATGGAGTTATTAGCTCTGACCCTCCACCAGTAGAACGAGGGTACGTCTCTTTGTTAACTCACTTGAAATCTGTCCAGCCTGAGTGGCCATAGCAGTAGCCAGGCCACCACCGACTTAGCTGTCAAGTTCACTGATGCATGCAAGCCCCTTCACACAGCAAAAGATATGCATTTTACATGGGGGTGTCATCAAGGGGACATGCCTTTGCCTACTATCATCAATAACTTGTCTCTGTGGACCATTTTGATAACTTCTTCATGGCTTTTTGTGTTTTTCAGGGTAAGACTGTTGATATTATAGTTATAGTTTATACATAGAAGCAGAATGAAAGAAGGCTGTCAACAAGGTATCAGTATGCATGTTTGTAAATCAGAGTATTATTGGGGAAAATGAAAGAACAAATACTAATAGAGTTTTGATAAATAAAAATAATATGCATCATCATCATCATCATATAGCTTGCAGCATTTTAGGCCTCATGGCATGTTCTGGTCTCGTTACCATTTGAGAAGTGTTTTGAGGGCTTGCCCTTGGCTTCATTTACCACGTCATTGATATTTCGTAATTAAGTGCGGTAGCCTGTCTTTGTCCATTTGCCAAACATGTTGTACCAATTTATTTCTGTAATTTTGGATTTTATGTACAACTGGGCTAATTTTAATTTCTGAAAAAATATCTTCATTGTTTTTGAAATCTTGCCATGTGTATTTTATCTTTCTCCTCTTAAATTTCATTTCCATTGACATTCTGGATTTATCATGTTCTCTAATTGCCAAAGTTTCTTATCCATAAAATGAAGCAGGGAATTCCAAAGTGCAAAAGGTAGGACATACAATATATAACCTCTCCTATCCAAATCTCATCCTCGCCTGCCAGAGGTACAACCTGCTCTGTAAGGCTCTGAGGACCAAGTCATGGTGGTGCACAGTCTGTACCATTGGTTACTAAAGTGTGCTCCACATGTTTCAAGGGATTAGCGACCAATTTTCGCGGGATCTGTGGATACATTTTTGTAGTGGAAACTTTGAAGTGTACTTTTTAATTAAAGGAATTTTTTAAAGAAATCTTGGACCTTGTTTATATGGCAATATGTTTATTTCATATACCAGTTAGAATATATAATTAAGAAACATACTGTACCCATGAGGCGAGTGACAGTCATTTTAATTAAGGTCAACTCATGCACTGCATTATTATGTATGTTTCTGCTACTGGTATGTATTAGTATATATCTAAAATCAGTTAATGAGACATAAATTTTTAATTTTGGATGCTTATCATCTGGACGCACTATATTTATATGAGCAAAAATGAGACAATCTGTGGTTATTTTTCAAAACCAAATGGGGTCCCTGAGCACAACAGCTTGGGAAGCACTGGTTTATACTCTTTCTGGCAAGCCAGGCCAGAAACAGAGTCCTGGATATCAGCATAGAATGCTTCCTACAATATTGCATATCATCATCATCATCATCATCATACATAGTCCAATTCAGTCTCAAAATCTCCATAGACACCTATATTGTTGCCCCAGAGTAATGGTTGTCTTCAAACATGTCTTGGTTCCTAATGAAGATAATATTGATATGCCACAATTTCATGTAGGGTGCTTCTAAATTATTCAGAATGATAATGACAGTGATTTCAGAATATTTACTGTAAGGTATCTTCACGCTGATATACGGCAACTGAGCAAACAGCATGTGTTGTTTACTGAACAGAATTTATATGGCAGTTTCCAACATTCCTTGTCTGTATTTTGCCGTACAAATTGTTGAAAGAGTTTTTCACCACTAAATATACATGAAATGCAGCTTTGGATTTCCTACCTTATCCAGTGATACAGATAATATGAGAGGCTGTTTTATAGTACAGTGTCTTGTATTGTATAGAAGTCGACACACCATTATGCCACGAGAAGTGCAGATCATATTGCACAAAGTTGATAACGAACAGAACTTCATCAAAACAATTACCAGCATGCTAATATAAGTAAGTGCAGTAACTTGTTAATATGAAGGTGAAATTAAAAGTGTTTTCATTCCCAGTTAATGCAGTTTAGTAGTTGAAAATACAGCAGTTATTATTGACTGCCATATCCATATCTTTACATCCACAGATGTTATTAAACCATAAAACTGGATTTTTGACAAATACTGCTTACTGTCCAGTGTTAAGGTAACAATAGTTTGCATTTGATGAGGTTAAGTAGTACTTGTAGATTTGTATTTTTACTGCAAATATTGTGTAACACCTAGTTGCTGTAGGACACAACCATTGAAACTAATCATTATGCCTTTTTGGGGGTTGGTTTTTTTCAGTGGTATTTTGAAGCTAGACTAGTGTAGTTTTGTTATAAATGAAGAATGTCCAATATGATTAGATTCTTTGCTTTTGCTATACCCCTCTGAAGCCTAAATCAATCTATTTTATGTAGACATTTAGTTTTCATTTCTTCCTTTCTCCATCTTCTTGATATATATGATATGTTCCCGTGAATGCAGTTTTCAAACACTCTGTGGATACAGCAGCAATACACCAATGAGTTCATTATGAAATTAGGAGAGAAATAAATGCTTGTTCTGTATATGTTTCTCAAAATGAAGAGGAGTGGGTTTTATGTACCAAAACTTTTGCTGTCAATAATGAATTACAAGTAGCTCAATTTGAAAATAAAGTGCACTGAACAGAATGAAAGGGGAAGTGACCAGTTTGTGACCATATTACCATAGAGAGGAACGCCTCACAGATGTGCATTTTGTGAACTTTGTTCTGTCAATAGTCAGGACTAAAAATGAAGTAATTGCAAGAAACCGAAGTTGAGGCGTGTGTTTGATTCAGTGACATAAATTCAAACTCCTTTAGTTAGATGTGAAAACTCAGTTGCTGTTTAATGCTTAAGGACCATTTCGATGGCCTGTACTTTCTCAGCACTCTGCTGCTGAGTTCTTAACATAATTCAAATGTGTTGTCTTGCATACAAAGCTTGTGTTGCTGTTATTTTGGGGTTTTCAGTGGGGAAGAGTATAAAATGGAAGCAGTGGATGAATGTGCTTGTCAATAAACTCTAGAAATACACAGAATAACCTGTTTTTATTCATTTCTGTAATGTATTGGTAGATAACATTTTTTTTACATTATAAAGAATGGCTTGTATCATTCATAATAACCAATAATTCGTTGTACGTTACATTGTGTTATTTGAATATACCACAAAATCAGGTAATCTTGGTAAGCATGCATAAAACTCAACAGACGTTACGAGTAGAATTGTTTCAACTCCAGTGGTAGATTTAATTATAAATTTGCCCTCTGTGATGCATCATACAATGCAAGTATGGCAGTGCTGCTCTGCATGGTGAGTATTTATTGTTAATATAAATATTTATAAAGCCGGTTCTCATCAGTATTGGTCTCATCTATATTCAACTCACATAATCAATATTTTAATGCTAACAGCCCGTCATGGTAACCTATTCAATGAAATATACGCATGCGTTAAGTGACATGGCGTCGACTCCTTCAGTTCGGTTTCGACCGCTGTTCGGCTGCGTTCGTGTCATCATTCGCCCGCTTCCTGGTGCAGGGAATCCTGATGTTTGTGGTGTACCCACTTCGTGACGTTTGGAAAACATCAAGTTCTATGCAACTGAAATGAGTATCTCCTTACTGTTGGCACGTTTCAAGCGACGTTGCGGATAGATATACACTGGTATGTTTAGGGCTAGGTGTTCATTTCGTTTAAAAATGTTTGGTCCCATTGAAATCGTACTGAACTGTGGATAAGGAAGAATTCACTTAAAGGAGACGGATAAAGTCAGCCTACCGAAGTAACCCGATTTACACTTCGGAAATACTGTGTAAGTACAATTAACTTAACTTTGACAGTTATTTCAGCCCTACTTTAGTAGGACTAGAAATAATAAAATTAATTAAAATAACTGTCTTACACGCATGTATTTAGATGTGCAATATTATTTCATTTATTATTGTACAAACAAATGTACGAGTAATTCGTTCAAAATAGTCGTACTCTTTCAACTTGCACTGGTACTGCTAGCATTTCTATTTTTCCGGCGGTTCTTTCAGATTGACTTTAATTAACATATTTCTTAAACTGTCTCTTTTTCTGGCGAAAATGTGTAATCAACATACTGTTGAAATGGGTACGTTTCTCTCAGTAACAGAAAACACAAAATAGTACTGTCTACGCGAAATGTTCTAAGGACCATTTTGCACTTCTGTGTAAAGTACGTACAAGTAATATGCATTCGTAGTGCACACAGTTTGTTCGCACATGATCCGTCTCCACTCTTGCACCATATAACGTTTGAGTATCATTTGACTTTAGTATAGACTCTAATTACAGCATCTTGTTATGTTCTGTGTTGAGAGAAACCTTATACAACCTTACGTTACGGAAGCTTGTAGTTAGTTACTAGTAGCAGCAGCAGTAGTAGTAGTAGTAGTAGTAGTAGCAATATACAACGCAACGGCATAGTTAAAAATGCTTGTAATAGGAGATAATTTCTTTCGATACATATATCGCTTATTTGCGACAAGAGTGTCACAACTTAAAATTTGGCATTTTTGAGTTACTGGTATAGAAATAAACGTTTGCAGATGCATTTTGAACAGGTACAGTGTCATAACGCAGTTTGCAAAACTCGCCGCTGAAGAGCAGTTACGTCATCGTTGCACTCATAGCACTTCAAAACCTTTAAACGTTTTTCCTGACAATTCGCAGATTTTGAGTTGTGACACTGTTGTCGGAAATGAGCGATATGCGCCCCGGTACAATCAGTAGTTAACATTTAACTTTATAACGCGGCATTGAGAGATCCAAATGAAGAATTCATTCAGCGTGTGTGCAGGTACAAATTAATACAGTTTTCGTGAAATAAACAACCAACTACACATACAATACATACAATAGTACAGTATTTTATCACTCTAGCATGATGCGGCACTAATGGGCCATCTTAACGAGCTCGTACACCGCGTTTTAAAAATAGTTTAAATATGATAAATTACATTCGTAATATTTGTGTGTATGTGTATAAATATGTACATATGTTTATTTATTTTGTTTATTTATAGCATTTCGCAGCAATTTTCAATTTTCCGAGCACTCGACAAATTGAACATTACGCTTTCATTTACATTCTTGTTTTCCCTCATTTCCCTTCCTTCCATTTCCGTTTTCTCTTTAAACAAGATTATGTTTATTACAGGAAAAATTCCATTCGTTTTTACTGTGTATTCTGGGAACAGGAATTGCCTGATAAATGCAACATTTGCTTTAATCCAGGCTTCACTGCAGACAGTTTCGTTACAAACTAGTTTTACTATGTTTATATTAAGATCCATTGCTCCTACGTATTTCGGCCATGCATTTTGGCCATCTTGAGGGAGCTACAAGTGTGATCGGCATGTACAGCACATATTGCAACTTCTTATGGATGATTGGCCGACTACATATACTTACTTTTACTCCATGGAGCAGTGTCCTTCTTGAGAAGCTAATCGGCCTCAGCTAGTCAAGAAGTTACCCGCATTTTATGGAACCCGAAGGTTCAGTACCGCATTTACAAGTACCCGCCACCTGTCCCCATCCTGAGCTATCCTGACCAGACTATATATATATATAGTGAAATACAATGATGACTGTCACTATATAATTGGTCAGTATATAAATAGGTAGATATAATGTTAAAACATTTTATTAAAAATTGGTCTAAAAAGCGTGATTGCAGGCTTCCGCCGCAGAGCATATGACAACTGCGCTCTTCTGGGTTATTACACACCGAGTAGTGGTAATTCCTTACAGACGTCTCGGGACAACCTATCGGTCCCATCTTCTTGGTCCTTGAAGATGCGACCGATAGGTTGTACTGCAACGTCGGTAAGGAATTACCACTACTCGGTGTGTAACAACCCAGAAGAGCGCAGTTTTCTTCTCTTCTGGTCTTAAAACGTTAGAGATGTTAAAAGTATTAAAAGTAATGCTCTGTATCCGAACGTCTGTGGTGATGGCATGTTTTCTTCTGTTTAAAATGGACTGGAAAATTGGATGTTGTACTCCGAGTGTGTACCATGAATAAACACGCTCATGATGGCCAAAATATGGAGCAGTGCATAAGAAATATATACATTGTGCAACTAGTTGGTAGTGAGAATTGTGAGTTTGTAATGTAGTGTATTGTGCGCATGCTGTGATTTTATTACTGATTATTAGTATGTTTAGGTTTCGTGAGCTTATCTGTCCATTGCTGCTGTATGAATGTGGCTTGAGGGTTCAAAGGTTTGACGGTTTACCGGTTTACCGTCAACCATCATGCTGCGAAATGTCGTTCCTAAGGCTGCGAACGCTGTATCCTTATCGAGTCCAACCATTTCTGATTTACAGACATCCAACAAAACCAGTCTTACAATTTACTCGCCCCCCGAGTCGATCAGTCTAACGAATCCCAAAGGAATCCTATGTAAAACAAATACACCGAACTTTTTAGCATCTTGATGAGCCAGATTCGATTAGGTTACTGTACATACAGTCAAAAACAACGATACATGCTGCACATATCATTACGTCAGGTACATGCAATGCCTATCATTACGTCACGACGTAGATTCGTAGTTCCGTGCATGTAAAATTGATCCATTCCTTTCTTTTTTTTGGGGGGGGGGGGGGGTTTAAAAATACTACTGATAATTGCGTCAGTAATCTCATTTATTAAAACTAGTGGCTCACAACTTGCACATTACTTCTCAGAGTTCTCACAGTTATTATCGTTTCAATTTCTTGCATCGAAAATTAGCGACTTAGTTTTACTAAAATCGTTTCGATTTTTAATTTCATGTTCGCTTAATAACTCACATTCTTATAAAAAAAATATTGATAAACATTGCCGAGGCTTACAATTTTTAGAGCTCACATGTATAGTTAGCAAAGTAACAAGATAAATATTTTAATTGTTTTACCACTTATAAGGAAAGGATTAACTGGGAATTTAATATTGCTACTGTACTCTTCCCGTGTGGGATTTGGCGTGTAGCTTCCCGTCTGCTCAACAAGTTCGTAGGTCTTTATCACAAGGTAATTAATACGGGAGGTCCCCTAAAAGACCCACGATAGGCTACGACTGGCTGACACACTAACACACACGCAATTCAGTGTTCTTCATTAAATTTTATTTGTTAAATTGCAATGTCTGTTACAAAATTTTAGTAAGATTTTTGTTCAATATATTCTAATAATGAAATGGAAAATTTAAATGTTGATATGAGTGACCACGGCACTTGGAGTAAACACTTAGCTTTATATTGATCTATTTGTATAATATCACTTATAACTGAAATATTGCCGAAACTATGTAAGTTTGAACGGAGCACCAAATTTTGCATGCGTGTGACTCCAGCGGTCTAAAACAGAGTGTCCCTCGCTTGCTTCTGCTACACTGTTCAAACCAAATACCCCTCTATATGCCGAAATGATCTTATTGGTCGAAATTCAAATTTAGAAAACCTCATAGGCCGAATTTAAGTTCTTAGAAAGTCTAATCTCATTGGCTGGCTAATTCAAGTCAGTAGACCTCAACGAACATTTGGGGTTTTTGTCCACCTGATGTCCTCAAAAGTGACAAAATCTCGGATTTCACTCAGAACACCGAGCTGTAAAACTCCTACCAACTTATCCAGACAGCCAACCAACCAACCAAAGTTTATCCCTCCCATACTTAGTCCAGGGCAACCTAGGCCCTAGCCTTTGGCACGATCAGTCAAGGTCCTCAGCCTGACTTCAAAATCGTTAGCGTAAGCATACGAGTATTCCCCTGTTAGAGTTTAGGTGTCTGTTACAGAGCCCAGCGATGCGGTCAAAAGCAGGAATGGCTAACAGACAGGGGGACGTTAACTTGCGCTTAGCGCAAGTCTCCGCCCTCCAGTTAACACTTTGGCTTGGCTGGCTTTGCTCCTACCAACTTGACAGTTGATGGATGTTCTGTCGAGGCTCAAGCTTTTGAATGCTTTAACGGCCCTCACACCCCCTGCTGTGTTCCCTAGTTATGTCATTTACAGCCAAAGGAATTTATCTCCATGACCCCGTTCATGGTTTGAACCTGAATCGCCGGTCCATTTCGGGACTTGAACCTGAAACACCGGTAACAATATTGTACATCCTCCGAGCAGTTGCATTATTATATTACTATAGTTCAACCTATTCATTCATAGCCGGAACACGAGGTATCGGAAACTTGATTCCGTGATTAGTTCATTTGAAGATGTTTGGACATAATACATTACATCACTGTCTACTTGGAATGGTTTTGTATTGTGTGAACTAATGTTAACGAATTTACTAATTTAAATCTAGTTTATTAAAATTTTATTTATATACCCTATGTAAAACCTTGTGCCAAATAAGTTGACTTACAAGCTGCATAAATTTATGTGTTCCATGAAGATAGCCAAGGACCTAGGCCGAAACATATCGGAGCAATAATTAACCAATAAAAACATTGTGCAACAAGTTTGAATTGAATTAATGTGATTAAATGGGGCTTAACACAATTACAGAGACTTTTCGAAACTGTGTGATATTTCCGCCAATTTTAAGAGAGTTCTGTAATTTGTACTTATTTCATGTCTGTACACTGGCTTCTAAACGATATTGACATTTAATGTTGAAGCATTTTGACACAAAAAAATTCCTTTCTTTCATGCGTTGAATGTCAACATACACCGATAACTATAAATGACAAAGTCATACCTCACTCAAACACAGCGAAATACCTTGGCATGACGCTGGATGCCAAGCTGCGCTGTAAGGTACATTTCAAGAAAAAACGCGAAGACCTTGGACTAAAATACAAGAAAATGTGTTGGCCCATGGGAACAAGATCGGCTCTGTCGATACACAATAAGCTGATGCTGTACAAACAAATACTGAAGCCCGTGTGGACCTACGGCATGCAGCTGTGGGGATGCACGAAATAGAGCAACACTGACATCATTCAACGATTTCAAACAAGGTAGAGCACGTTTGAAACGTGATGGCACACGCGCAGAAACCAGATTTGGTCTTTCAGCGAAACGGACGAGTCAATTTAAATTGGCGGGGGGTCAGTTCAGTCGACTACTGGCAGCCGAGGTGTGCGCATACACCATGTTCTGAGGTAGGGTGCAAGACTACTGGCTACCAACTCCACTCGCATGTTTTCCCTTCACGTCCCCTATCGTGCGTCACCGTGTGCCATCAGGTTTCAACTGAGCTCTACTTAGGAACATCGTTGAAGCACCCTGATATGTCAGAAACGCCGACCTCTATAAGGACCTTCAAATGGAGATTGTTATGAATGAAATTGAAAAGTTCGCTAAGAAGCATGAAGAAAGGCTTCTCCACCACGTCAACGTCGAAGCGATCCAACTGCTCGACAACAGCGAACTAGTACGAAGGCTTAAAAAAAAAAAAAACCTTTTGAGCTGGTGTAGTGATCATCAGAAGCAGAGCAGAGTGAAGTGCACCATAAACACTAACAGTGTGTGATAAAAACAGGTCTCAGTGTTAGTGCAGTAATCACTGCCAACAAAGGAAAAGACAATGCGTAAGCAAACAAAACTAAACAGGTAGAACAGCTGGGAAACAGCTTAAGTTAATATTCATTTAGAAATTGAAGTCAGAGCAAAATTGTGTGTTAGTCTTAAGACTAGGTGTTATTGTAATTCAGCGCCGATATGTCGTTTAATTAAAAAAAATCATGCTTTGAAATTCTGAAAGAGTAGACGCTATATTTACATTAAGTATCCCAAATAAATCCTAAAAAAATTAAAGCTTTTCCTAAACGCGCCATGAAGACATATAAGAGGAGTGGAGGTACAGCTCCACTATTTTCTAATTACAGCACTAGATTTAGGTGAGTGGTCAGCTTCACGCTCCTGCTGTCCTAACCTGAGGAAAGAACTCCGTTACCCCTTGAATAGAAGGTTGCATAATAGTTATTGTAACCAAGAAATTTATCACCATCATCATCATCATGAACACTGAAGTGTCAGATATAGTGCCTGTTTCTAAACCCTTAAAGTGATGTTGAGGGTTAAGGAACAGGCACTATACCTAAGCATTATGTTATCTAGATGGGTTAATGGATATTAAAAGACTCACTTTAATTAAGGTCTGCATACTAGTTATTCAGGTAACGGTATATTGTTGATGAATTGAAAATTTTAATCAATAAACGTATCTTCTTTCCTTTTTACAGCGTTCGAAATTTATGTCACAAAAATTAGTGCCTGAATCTGAAGCCCTCTTTGAAATCGACTGTAGAACATTCTGTGGAGGAAACGTTTCAGATTTGTAAATATTATCTTGTACTTCTAAATTTCTTGTTTAATAAGAAGTTCTACAATATGTTTCGTATTTTATCTCTTGTAGCCAATATTTTCACTAATTTTGTAGTATTTTCTATTTCCACTTAATTAACTGGAAGCTCGGTTGCGCCCCTTTGATGAGGCTTCCGAAATTCCACAATTCCCTGTCTGTACAGCATAGTACTGTACCAAAGACTGCTAGCATTTATTCATGCCCCTATTAAGTTTACACCCCTCAGTTACCACGTGATGTGTTCCACTGTTTCAAGAACACGTCTGCCTTAGCGCGCAAATTCCCCCCCCCCCCCCCCCCCCCACCTTCTTTTTCTTTTTCTCTCCCTCCCCCAGGGCGGGGGGGT
>Ga0123357_10010012_pt1 | contig 12016 bp, 7 predicted proteins | sample TergutEmb28metaG_FD_89873 | JGI IMG/M metagenome (GOLD analysis project Ga0123357, IMG submission 89873) | Embiratermes neotenicus P4 segment gut microbial communities from Petit-Saut dam, French Guiana - Emb289 P4 | ecosystem: Host-associated > Arthropoda: Insects > Digestive system > Gut ...
AGAGTCCTTCTTGAGAAGCTAACTGGTTTGCAGCTAGTCAAGAAATTCCCCGCATTTCACGGAACCCGAAGGTTCATTACCGCACTCACAAGTGTCCGCCACTTGTCTCTATCCTGGGCCACCCCAATCCAGTCCATATACCCACATCCCACCTCCTGGAGATCCATTCTAATATTATCCACCCTTTTACGCCTAGGTCTCCCCAGTGATGTCCTTCCCTCCAGTTTCCCCACCAAGACCCTATACACCCCCCTCTCCTCACCCATATGTGCCACATGCCCAGCCCATCTCATTCTTCTTGATTTTATCACCCACACAATCACACACACACACACACACACACACACACAGTAATAAGGCTGGAACTTCCCAGTTGACCTTATTCTTTACTCTGAGATACAGAACGTTTAAGTTCTGATAATCTTGCAATGTCACCTTCCCTTAAACATTTCATTGTATAAGATGAGGCTGGCAAGAATGATAAATGATGCACTGTTCTGCATTCATGTAACCATTGTTACCATAGAAACAACACTGTGTTGCCTTTGTGTTGTTGAGCCATACATTGCTGTCAGCAACATAGAACTTTTGAGTGTTGCCATTCAAAGGCTTAACTTCATTCCCTGTGCTTTGTCAAGCTACAAAATATTTTGTACTTATGTCAACAGTATAAATGTACGTAGGTCTTCATGTAAAGTGCTGTCCAGTTTTAATCAAATGTGGAGTTCCTGAACAGATATTTATAATATTCTCTAGTATCAAATTTCATGAGACTCTGTCCACTGAGTGCTGAGTTGATGCATGCGGACAGATGAACCGGCATGATGAATCTAATGGGTGCTTTTTGAAACTTACGCAAATGCACCTAAAAATGTGACTATTTATCGCCTAATCTGTTTTACATAATTTTCAGTATTGCAGATTGTTGCTACTTTAAACTTATTGTCTCTGTTTCCAAAGTTGTGCATTGTTTATATGTTTGTAATTGTTGACATGCAAGCAACTTTCCTTCCAGGTTTTGTATGTATGTTTATGTTCAGTCTCCTTTTGAGAACCCTCTTGTGTAACTGCGGTGTTCATAGTTATCACCATCAAACATACACTAAATACAGATGTTGCTTAAACATGAAGCTGTTGAAAACTGTCTTATAGAATTAGAGATTTTGAAACTCCATTACCAGAGAAATCTTCAAGACTCTGTAATGGTTAATATCACTGATACAATTTCAATCAACCACCAGGTTGGTATTGACCTTTTGGTGCCCGAGTTCAGTGCCCAGTGCAGTCTGCAAAAGACTGTGTTGTAAATGAACAACCCTTTACTTTGCATTGTTATTGCCTGACAACTATAGTGGTTGTTCTGCTTTCTCAGCAGTTCATTGCACCATCATAGTTGTCCTTTGTTGCCAAAGGATTACTAGCATTAGGAAATTAGTAAGTACACAGTGGTCTGTAATGACTTGGTTTAAAAGTTACACAACAGAATATGGGAAACTGCTATGCTATCCTCACAAATGTAGTTAAGTTAAAAAGAATAATAGGTGAACTAACTATCTGTTGGAGCTCATATTGGCACCATATCTTTATATTGTTATATACCAGAAGAAAGATTAAGCAATAAATACTGTGTCTGTGTGTGTGTGTATGAGTTTGTTTTTCTTTTTTGGTTGCTTTAGAAGGTCGACAAATGTTGGCTAAATTCACCAATCAGACATAAATTGTGCTCACTACACATTACTTCACAAGACAAAATGCACTGGCTAATGTGCCATTGTGATTGTTATGCACAGTCCTTCTTACTGTCCCACAATGGAAAGGTCTTAACAATGTACTATTGCTGATATATATATATATATGTCATATGTGTAAAAGTTTCTCTTTGGTCTATCAGTAATGACTTATCTTCATCCTCTGTATTTCTTTATTATACTGGATTGTGCACTTCACAGCATAACATTTTGACATAAGGTTTTGCATGCCTGATGTACAGAAACAAACATTTCATAATGCATGATACATTGGATGGATGAATGGATGGATGGATAGATGGCACTAGTTGACCTTGCTTACTTGTAAATATTTTGTTATTTCTTTGGTCTCATTTATTCTATCATCCTCTAGTGAACTTAAGCTGAAGCCACAATTTGCTTGGACTCTGTCCATTTGTCATTCTGTTTGTTTATATATATGCATATAGTTTTCCAGTTTTTTGTGATGTTTAATTTGAGGCAGTCACAACTCATTTTATCTGTATCCAACCTGATACAGTACCCTAAGTAGAAGTTTGGTCAAATTCTTCCCTCATCTTTCAGCATATCCCCTTATCTGGTAGTTATTGATGTGTAGGCAGTCTAATTTTCTGTCACTTATCAGTGGTGTTTTTTTACAAATTATATTTATATACATGTTTGCTACACTGTGTTTATTGCGTAACTCCTTCTGTATCTGTCCCAAAAGTTTAACTGTGTGAAAGGAAATGATGTGTTTGGAATTTTAACATACTTAGAGAACTAGCAACATTGTGACTGGAAGACACAGTTTTAGAAAAGGCAGAGAGAATGAACATTACTGGGACAGTACCAGTACACTGAACAGAAAGTGGCTTTTTACTGCATATTTTTCTCCATCTAAAACACACATGTAATTTATTAACTTTTATTAAGTTCTCAACATGTTTTGATACAGTTTTTAATCATCCTCAAGGGTACAAGTTAGAAAATAGATTTTAAAACTTGTTAAGAATCAGTTACAGGGTTACCATGAAATAGGATTTAACAACATTAAACTATGTAATTTGGCATGCCTTATGTGTAAAACACTCCTGATGTGTAAGGTGTAATGCTTTTCAGCTTTTAATACCATTTGGAAGAAATATGTGACAAAAATACACGCTGGTCTTTTTTTATGTTATTTTGTTTTGTGTGATTTCACTTTAATGTAATATGAAAATTTACACCACTTTTTACGTGATAATGTTCGATTTAACGTGATTTGGCATAGATGATACATGTAATTTTTGGTGTAACATGATGTGGCATACACGATCTGTGGTCGCTCTTGTCTTGTGTTGGAGACTAGGAGGAAGTGATGTTACTGTCACACCATCAGTCACGTATGTGGATTCATTACATTAGTGATATAATCACATGGTTCATCTAGTTTCCTCTTCTACAGCATTGACTTTTCTTACCAACATGAGTGGGAAATGTAAATCTACATCACCTAGTGCAGTCCAAGTGAAAAATTGGCAAAAGACAGTCACTAGTGAAGAGAAATTATTCATAATAAGCCGCCTTGAAAAAGCTGAACAAATTGTTGACATATGTCGTAATATTAGATTTGCTTACAGTAGCATAATACAGTACGTGATAATGCTGATAGAATTACAGAAAGTGCTAAGTCAGGACCTATAGTGTTTGTGTAACAAGTCTACCACAGTCCTATCGAAAAGAAACATGCCAAATATATGGATGAGAGTCTTTCACATCTTAGATTATTTAGATTACTTGGATAATGTAACTTCTGCATTTTAGCCTGCTTCCTTTGATCCAAAAAACCTAAACATTCTTCATCAAATCATGGTAAATGCTGCTTCAATTCATGCAGACCTAGACTCTCTTTAGCTGAGGTTCTGATATTCTCTTTAATGTTCTCCCAAGCCCTATTTATGTCCATGCCATCATTTAAGTTCTCCAAAGCTGCAAACCTGTTTGTAATCTCAATCTGATACTGTTTCCTAACCTCCAGCTCATTTAGCTTTCTGAGATGAAATCTTTCCCCATCAAACCTCTGTGCTGCTTGTTTACTTACTGCCAATCTTTCCCTAACTTCTGCAACCAGCAGAGAGTGATCAGTATCACAGTCAACTCCCCTGAAGGATCGTATATCAATTATACTCAAATGCAATCTCCTATCTATCAATATTTGATCAGTCTGGCTGTAAGTCTTCCCAACAGGAGAGGTCCAGGAATACTTACGAATGTTTCCAGGAGTACTTACGATTGTTTTGGTGGGGGAACACCATGCTCTTAACAAGTAGGGTTTTGAAGTGGAAAAGTTTACTATTCTAACACCATTATCATTATTATCCTGATGTAGACTCTCATTCCCAATTTTTGGTTTGAAAATATCCTCTCTCCCCCATTTTACATTAAAATCTCCTAACAGGATTTTCATATGGTAGTTAGGGGAATGATCAAAAACCTGCCTAGTTCCTCATAAAAATTGTCTTTTTAATCATCACTTTTCTCCTCTAATGGTGCATTCACATTCAAAGTAATGGTATTACACCAGCAAACTCCCAGAACTACATATGACTTCCTATCACTGACAAACTCTTCTCTCATAACTGCTGATACTATGCTATAGTGTACAAAAAATTCTGTTCACAATTGATGAGTTTTGTTTCCTTTTCCATTGAAAGTGCCCCATTTGTCCCACCTAAAATCCTGTACACTCACTAAATCTAATTTGTACCTCGCTAATTCTCTGACTACCGTCGAAAGTGATCTGACCTACACAGGCTCCTGACATTAAATGTACCAAATCTCATGTCCCTTTTCTGTTTCTTAGGTTGTACCAAAGGATCAATTCAGGCCTGATGCACATGTATCCATTTTGTAGCAAGGCAAGTTTTTACTGTGAGGTACTGTTAGCATCTCACCCAAACCCCTATCTGTATGACCACCCGTTGTTGGCTATCCGTGATTGCTTATTCAATATATTCGCAGCTATCCTCCATACTGGAGGCCTTTCTTCCATCTACAACCTGAGGACGCACCATGCTGTTCTGACAGGGACCCATTTATCTTGGAAAAATGTACACATCATGTGAAAAACATATATCTCTTTCACTGCACATGTCACTTTCCACTGGTTGCCATTTGTGAGGTGTTCAGTTTGTAGCAAACCTGAGGTCAAAATTTATGCACAGATATAATCAAACAGAATATGACAGTATTAATAACTCTGACATATGAGACACTACTACACTGTGGCTCAATGTATTTTTAAGTGGAATGCATTGGTTGCTGATAAGAAACATCTAATGGTATGATTTCTCCCAGTGCCACCATTGCCAACGTCAAAGCTGTTCTCGTGAGTCAAAAAAAAATACTTATTTTAACCCTTTAAGACGAATGGCAGACTGTTTTATTTAAAGACCCAGTTCATACTGCGCAGTAAACACTTTTTATCTCAGTTATAAAAACCAATCAGTTTATGGCGTAAGTGACACAAGTCGCTGTTTGTTCTCAGATAAATACAAAACATTAATACAGTGTGGACAGTGTGTACAGTTGTTGAATGTTAAACCTGTTTGTGAATCATGTAAACAGTAGACTTTAAAAGGTTAAAGTTAATTCTTTATTCATGGTAAGAAAACACAACATAATAACTGTGTAAATGATCCTTAACAAATTTTATATTTATTCTGTATATTGTACCTTAGAGGAGCTGAAACATAAAGAAATTTAATGAAATATGTATGTGCCATAGATTGTTACATTTGTGCACTTTGTAATATGAAGCACTCAGCAAATGTAAATACAATTAATGTACAAAATGGTTTTGTTTGCTTTGTTGAAGCAAATATGATTATAAACACTGACGACATTTCAGTCTGTGCTGCTGGAAATTCCAAACACATGGCATCACTGCATCGTGCTGTGCATAGTATGTATGCCAGGACAGAAAATAAAGTCCCATGTTGTTAAGTTGATCAGACAAACTGAAGGACACCATGTGCAGTAAAATGAAAGCTCATTTATGGTTAAACAAGATAGTGTATAACTGTATCGGATTTTATAAAACCACAGCAGCACACTATTACTTTTCAATGATGAGAATATTTTGTTGCTGCTTCATCTATATTGAAATTATTGATTTGACTTAATATGCAGATCTGTTATTTATTTTTATTAAGATTATCATGTTTTTATTGTAACTTTGCATTTTTCTTAATCACAAATATATAAAAATAATGAATCTCCCATCTGCACAATTATAAACTTTTTCATAAATTATTCTGACTTAACACATATTGTCATGCATGAAGTTGATTTACCTAGAATGTAGTGATTAAATGTGGACAGACAGATGAATATACCAAAGACAGCAGTTGCTTGCACACCATTTACAGCATGTCTAAGATGGCGGTGGTTAGAGGAACAGATATGGCTGTTGCAAGGTACATGGTACAGGTTGTGGTAACACAAGTGGCTGGTTGCAGGGCAGCACACAGGAGCAGCAAGAAGCTGTTTGAACAGTGCCAAAAGCTGGAGAAGATTTGGGGCCACACATTTAGCTGCAGTATCACGCTGACTACCCCAGAATCCTGGTACAGGAAGGTGCGGGAACTCATAGACAAACAGCAGAGTTCACCTGTGTGGCTGAGTGAGAGCAAGGTAGGGTGTGAGTTAACAAGAACATGTTGCAGACACTGACTGTCCTGTTGAACATGTAACAGAATACATTAGGCAATGCTGTGTGTAAGTTAATTCAGCTGTTACTTATGTTTAACCCAGGGTCAATCAGCTTCTTCCCCAAGTTGTAGTTGGCTGCTTGGTTTACAACCATCCCAGATGTTTACAATGTTTTGAAATTTTCTTTCACAGTCTTCTAGTTTTAGCTGTGCAGTTGCAATTGGAAAAAGTAGCTACCAGCTTTGTAGTGTCTGTCTGCCTGCAAGGAAGAACTCCATTCTTATTGGAAGGTTTTTTTTTGTGGGGGGGGTGTGGTGAAATTTTATAGTGAGGAGTTTTGCTACATTTGCAGGCACGATCATATTTTGGTTAAAATTGGACAGAAGTAACCGACAATTTACATGAAGTCCTATGCTGCTTATAACATACTAATATGCACAAGACATCTTTTACTAAAATATGTACGTTTCCTTGGGATCTTAGCAATGGGTATATAATTGATTAACTGGTTATGCTCATGGTGAAGAAACTTCCAGTATGAAGAACATAACAGAGTTACAATCAGCTGTAAAGCTTCTGCTAAAATAGAGAGAAATTGTATTGTGTATGTTGTGTAAAATGTGGAAAGGCATGTGTAGGTATTTCACAGTTTTCTTGAAATTATTTACAAGTCTAAAATATAGGTACAGTAAGCTTCACAGATATTTTCTCTCTTGTTCATTTTGTCAGCAGATGGCAGGCATCATTTCTTCTTTAATCTTCTTTGATCAAAGAATACATTTTATTTATCTGTGTATATATACCAAAGGAAATATAAGAACAAGATAGTAATGCAACAGCTGGGATGTTTTATGAATTGAGAGCCATTTAGAAGGTGTCCATAAGAGGAATTTCTTCTGCCTTCTAGTGGTTAATGTAGCAAAATTTTTCTTCTAGGACATATTAAACTTGGATGGCTTGTTGTCAGTGCTGGACATTGGGTATCTACCTCAGGAACACAGTTTCCTTCAGAATATTGCTTCCTTATGGGATGTGACACCTTGTAGTGTGGCAGAAATATGCCACATTTTTAAAGGAACCCCCTGATCCCATTCTTAGTGCAGAATAATGATGAAGGGAGCAGGATTTTTTTCAAATGATGATATGGTGCCATGATCCAGAATGAGTCTCCAGTGTCACTGCCATGGAATCCTTGTATCTTGCTGTCCCCTTTCCATCATGGTTTTTTTTTTTTTATTTTTTTTTTTTTATTTTAGTTGTGTGGTCCAGGATAGCGTAGTCGGTATAGCAACTTGCTATGGACTGGACAGTCTGGGGTTCGAATCCGAGTGGGGGCGACATTTGCTCCTGGCCCTGGGCCCTCTAGCTTCCTATACAATGGGTACCAGGTCATTCCCGGGGGTAAAATGGCCAGAGTGTGGTGTTGACCACCCACCCCCATCTAGTGCTGAGTTTAAAGCAAGGAATAGAGCTCTGCCTGTACTGCACCGCTTTGACTTCAAGGCATGTTATAGGGTGAATTTTACCCTATCCTTTTATTTTAATTTTATCAGTTAATGAAACCACACTTGTCATCTTCAGATATCATTAACTGATTATTTATGGTGTTTAAATAATTGAGAAGGAACAATAAAAGAATTGGCAAGAAGTATCAAAAAATTGTTGTGGGAATAAATAAAAGAGTGTAGTTTCTTCGTGTATTGACCCATATAACTTGGAAATGATGTTAAAAAAATGAGAAGAAGAGATCACTTTGGAAATGTGCGGGTAAGTGATTATGGCAGGGGATAACAGTAGTGTCCTTGTGGTGTGAGATAATTACTTTAATAGGGAATTATTCAAAATCAAAAACCATCTTGACATTTTACTTCATACCATTGTATTGTCTGTTAGCAGCACAGCCATATTAACCACCAAAGTACAACAATTATAGTGTAAATATGAAGAATATCTTAGATTTTCTTTGTATGTAAACAGTCTCCACATACTGATGTGACACCATGATCTTCAGGTTGTCTACAAGACTGCTAATCCTATTGTATGGAAATTCAACTTCATACCTGTGGGTCATGTGAATGCTTGGAAGTATTCACCCCCCTGGATATTATACATATTTTGAAGACATAGTTTATTAAAATAAACAGTATAGAATTATAATTTGTATGCACTAAAAATACGATTTTGAATTTTGTGGTGGGTCAATTATTATTTGTTGTAATTGTCTGTTGCCTGTGTGTGTCATCATAGACATGTGTAAAATACCAATGACTGTAATATACTATATCCCATATCATTTTGACAGGACTGTGGCTGTCATGCTAACCGGATGTGTGTGAATGGTATGTCTTGGGGTTTCATGAGTGAATCTGTGTTTGTGTATTGTGGAAACCAGAATACTTATGAAAAATAGATGGAGGTAATGTAGTTCCGTGTTTGGAAATAACCTTGCACTGTGATTATCTGATGCTAGGAGCTGAACTGACAGCTTATTGACAGCTAAAATGCTTTCAAAAATATATCTGTCATTCTTTTGTCATTTGACTTACCCATTTTCTGTTTTGAAAAACAAATTTCTGAACTCTTTGAGATTCTGCTGATGATTTCTTAATATCTAAGATTACTCTGAAGAGACAGTTATTGGCTGTTTATTACATGCATATTCTCAGCTTTTTTGTTTCTGAGAAATGTGGTACTTTCACATTACAGGAATATGTGCTCACACTTCTAGACTTAAGGTACATGGCTGATTAAAGACAAGAAAGAAGATTGTATTTACTTGACACACTTAAGCTTGTCTAAATGTGCATTGTTGTCCTTCTTACTTGTCATGTTATTCCAGCACAAGTTACTAGTGCATTAAGGTCATTGTCTTGTGGGGTGTGACACAGTGTACTGTGGTTAGCAGAATTCTGAAGATGGAGGAAGCAGGATCCCTCAAACTCTGGTACTTCTGTACTGGTTTAAATGGCGTCACATTCCAGAAGACTGTGAACTTAATATGCATTGCCATCAGTACCTCAAATTTGATGTGCTAATGCATTTTTTTCTGATCTCTCAGCCGATCGAGTTCCTGTCAGACATGTATCTCATGCCCCTTCCCCCCTCTCCTCCTCCATACCTGTCCCCATATGAAATTGTGGTGGAGCCCAGCCATCTGTTGGACAACAACAACTCTTTCCTTCCAGTGGTCACTGAGCAGTTCTTTGGCTTTATTTGAGTGTTGCATGGAGTGTGACAGGTTAAGTAAGATGCCTGGCCAGCAGCAGCTGACCTTGGTGGAAAGCTTAGAGAAAATTCCAGGAAAAATGTGCCAAATGGCATAATAATGCTGTCCATTTGCAGCTATTCTCCAATAGTATTACTGTCCCAAATTTGATATGTCTATGATACTTTTGGCTTTAAATGCTCGTGTTAGAACCACAAACAAAATGGAGTTTGTTGTGTTCATAAGCACATAAAGTTGTTTTTTGTGAACAAGTGAACAAGTGTTGAACTGTGTGTGTTCTTTCTGAATTGTAATTCCTCTCTTAATATTGTCCTTTATTTCCACATGACTTGAGCTAGCCTCATGTGAAAACTTCTAACTCCACATGCACATGCAAATTTATGTAATGGGATAAGTGGTCAGGTTACATGGTGATGCATGTGTTGATACACATCACAGTCACATCTGTGATGTGGTATCAGTGTTCTGTAGTATCTTCATTTCACACACACAAAATATGTACTTACTTTTGGTAATTTCTGAAATATAACATTAGACTTAAGTAAGAGTGTGCAGAACCAAACCTGTACATATGTCAGAGACATTCTGCACACTTCTTTGAAAAACAGCCATTGTGAAACATAAAAATGTCATTCTGTACCTTGCGTGTAACAGCATTCCTGCATGTCATTAATAAGACATGCCTGTTATGTGTTATTAGTGAGTGAGTGTACCCCAGCATGAGGTTGAATTACACCACTGTTCCATGTCACTGCTGCTGGCATACTGCTTTTACTTGTTTCAACCTTTCACCATCTTGGAAAATGATTGTGTCATTCAGCACTGTGTTCGTGAGTGTTCACCTAGCTATCAGCATTTTTATATCCCTGAAATACAGGTAGATGATGCTTCAGGGTACATTATGTTTATTTTCATTACCATGGTACATGATTCAGGGATGCAGAAATGAAAGACATTATACACTTTGAGGTTAATCTAGTAAAGTTACATTGTAGCTGTTTCATGTATTGGAATCAAATGTTTACATTTGCTTGATGATCAAAAAACACCCACTTCACATGCAAGGCTGCTGTAGATGAACTTGAACTTCCATTCCTTAATCAGGCAGTTATGAATTGAAATAGCAGAAAGCAGCTACAATTGGTTTATGTGCTGAAACATGCTTATCCATCTGCATCACCCTTGAAGATTTATTGGTTGACCATCTACAGCTTGTATCGTAATTTCAATCGTTCAAATTTTCTTCCATTTTATGTATGTGGCTTCTCTCTAATTTTCATTAATTACAAGTGTTTGTGCTAATGTATAAATTAAACAAAAACCACTCTGCCTTCATGTCAGTTTTTTTTTTTAAGGGTAGAGAGTAGGTTCCATGGGAATGTGCAAAGAAGATTATATTTCACTGGAACATTCATACTCACTGATAGACAAGTGGGTAGACTAGTGTTGATATATGAGGGTTCTTTGTACAGCACTGATGAGGCTAGATGTGGTGTCAGGGAAGCAGGTATTAGGTATTTTTCTGTGATTTGTTACATACATGTTTGAATTTGACTGCTGGACAACCAGTTGTATTTGCAAAAAGCACACTTTTTACATGTGTGCTTTTTTTTCTTCACAATTTTAATGGAAAACACCCCTAGAAATTCATTTGATATATTTAGGCAACATTGAAATTTATTGCAATTTTCAAGACATGCCACATAATGTCTGTTTTATTTTCCACGAAATGCCATTTATTTCATAATTTTACCTTATTCTGTTCAAATAATAGATTTCTTCATAAACCATGCCCTGAAATTTAAGTACTTACTTACTTACTTACTTACTCACTCCATGGTGCAGAGTCCTTCTTGAGAAGCTAACTGGTTTGCAGCTAGTCAAGAAATTCCCTGCATTTCACAGAACCCGAAGGTTCATTACCGCACTCACAAGTGTCCGCCAACTGTCTTTATCCTGGGCCAACCCAATCCAGTCCATATACCCACATCCCACCTCCTGGAGATTCATTCTAATATTATCTCCCCATCTACGCCTAGGTCTCCCCAGTGGTCTCCTTCCCTACGGTTTCCCCACCAAGACCCTGTAAACCCCCCTCTCCTCACCCATACGTGCCACATGCCCAGCCCATCTCATTCTTCTAGATTTTATCACCCGCACAGTATTGGGTGAGGAGTACAAGTCATTTAGCTCCTCGTTATGCAATCTCCTCCATTCCCCTGTTACCTCTTCCCTCCTAGGTCCAAATATTCTCCTCAACACCCTGTTCTCAAACACCCTGAGCTTCCTTTCCTCCCGCAGTGTCAACGACCAAGTTTCACACCCATACAAAACAACAGGCAAAATTACAGTTCTATATATCTTGATC
>Ga0123357_10010014_pt1 | contig 12015 bp, 4 predicted proteins | sample TergutEmb28metaG_FD_89873 | JGI IMG/M metagenome (GOLD analysis project Ga0123357, IMG submission 89873) | Embiratermes neotenicus P4 segment gut microbial communities from Petit-Saut dam, French Guiana - Emb289 P4 | ecosystem: Host-associated > Arthropoda: Insects > Digestive system > Gut ...
TCATTTTACCCGATAATGTTCTGTTCGCTGACGGCGACGGCGCCAGGATACGCGCCGATTTAATGGACAAATGTAATCTGCATACTGTTCTGCGTCTGCCCACCGGTATTTTCTACGCGCAGGGTGTCAAAACAAATGTGTTGTTCTTCACGCGTGGCAGAACAGAGAAGGACAATACCAAAACGGTTTGGTTCTATGACCTGCGTACCAATATGCCCAGCTTTGGTAAAACATCTCCGCTTAAAAGGGGACATTTTGATGCTTTTGTAAAAGCATATACCGCAAAAGACAGAGCGGGTATCGCCGATGAACGCTGGAGTCACTTTACCCGCGAGCAGATTACTGCCAAAGGTAACAGCCTTGACCTGGGCTTAATCCGTGATGATAGTGTCCTGGATTACGACAAGATTCAGGACCCGGCTGAAAGCGGCGAGAAAATCGCGGCACAGCTGGAAGAAGCGGCTGGCCTTATCAGGAGCGTAGTGAAAGAACTAAAGAGCCTTGGGGGTAAGCGCTGATGGCGAAGAAGAAAGAACCTAAATTATTGACAGATGCTCCGCAAATTGATGAAAATTCTCTATTCTTGAATGTTTCTTATATAATAGAACAACGTAGGTCTCTTGCATATTCTTATGCCAATTTGGAAATAGTGCAGATGTATTGGGAAATTGGCCGATTTATTAATACATCGATTTTGGAGAATAGACGGGCAGCATACGGTAAACAGATTTTCTCGACACTGTCGAGAAAATTGGCTGAAAAATACGGGAAAAGTTTTGAGCGTGAAAATTTATATCGAATGACCCAATTTGCGGAATTATTTCCGGAAATTAAAATTGTATCATCATTGGCAGGTAAATTGAGCTGGTCGCATTTTTGTGAACTAATCAGACTTGAAAGCGAAGAAGCAAGGCTATATTACGCTACTGATGCGGCTTCGAGGCATCTTGGCATCCGTGATTTACGAAAACAAATATCCAGAAAAGCATACGAACGGCAGGAGATAGCGAATTCACAGTTAAGCGAAGAATCCACTGTACCCTTCAATATGTTTAAGGATCCGTATTTGCTTGATACTTTGGGATTGAAGGAAAATTTCCTCGAAGCCGATCTGGAAAAAGCAATATTAACAGAGCTTGAAAGTTTTATTCTCGAATTTGGCCATGGTTTCACATTTGTAGAAAGACAAAAGAGAATGACGATGGATGGTGATGATTTCAGGCTTGATTTGCTTTTTTATCACCGTGTTTTGAAACGCCTTGTGGCTATTGAGTTAAAGCTGGAAAAATTCAGACCGGAATTCAAAGGACAGATGGAATTCTATTTAAAATGGTTAAATCGATATGAAAGACAAGCGGATGAAAAAGAGCCGATAGGGTTGATACTATGTCCACACGCAAATCGCGGACAGCTGGAATTGTTGGAGATGGACAAATCGGGAATAGCGGTTGCGGAGTTTTGGACGGTTATGCCTCCCAAAAGGGAATTTGAGCGCAAAATCAATGAAATAATGCAGGAAGCAAAAGAGCGGCTTGAACGCCGCAAGACATTCACTGTCGGCGAAATACGAAAACAGATTGAGTATTTTTATGAATCAAAAGATGCGGAAGAAGATGAATAATTCTACCACAAACCACACGAAAGTTCGTAGCCCCTGCTTTTACTTGCTCTATGGTAGGCTTTAATTACTCTATTATATTGTATTATAAGCAATTAGTCAATCTTTTTTTGTTCTTTACCATGTTCTGTAATGCCCTGTTATTATCAGAAACTGATGTCATATTTGATTACATTTCGGCTATTTTGGGAATTGATTGCGCATAACATCAGTAAAAATCCGCTTTATTCCGCTGTATTGATTAACCGCCCTCCGGCGGTTCAGATTCGCCCAAATAAATAAAGGTCAAAATTGCTCCGTTTCGCTTTGCTCCACTACGCAATTTTTCCAACTCATATAGGTAGTTGCTATCGCAACAATTAGAAAGCCCTTTTTGTGCCGCCATTACTCCCTGTAAAAACTCAATCGGCAAAGTGCGGGACAAAAAAGTCTGGCAAGCCCAAACTCAAAAACATGGCATTTTTTCGCAAAGGAATAACCGCAACTCTGCCCGGCATCCTGCCGGGCAGGGTCAGGCCATGGGCCGCTAATCCTCACACAGCCCATGTCCTGCATTATCCCAAAGGGCATACAAACAACGGCGCAAGCGCCGCCCATGTTTTCACAATTTCCGGTAATAAAAGCACCGGACTTTTTAGCCCTGCATAATCAGCTTATAAAAAAGCCAAACAAGGAACGGCCCAAAAACCCCGGCGCCCCACCCATCGCAAATCGTTACATTACCGTAAGTGTTTAAGCACCGTGGGGAGCCAGTCGTATTAAGCCCACCCAGGGCCGCGCAACCTTCAAGCCTGTGGTAATTCGCTGTGGGCATTTATTCAAAAATAAAAAGGTTACCCGCTTTTCGCCCTACGGGGGGCTTCCCTCCGCCCCCGCCGGCCCCCTTCCCCCCAGACCCTCCATCCCCCGCACCCCCACAATAAGGAAACGCATTTACCTGGGGGGAAGGGGGCCTCTGAGGGGGCTCCGGCGCGTTGCACTTGGCCCTCCTCCGGGCGACATTTTTGTTAAAAAAATTTATTGACTATAACCCACAGAGCGGGGCGTACTAAGCCCACCCGGCTTATCGTATTCCAGGAAGCATATCGTTGTTCGCCCCACGGCCTCGAAAAGTGATACAATTCCGATAACTCAGTAAGTGTAAAATTTCCCCACTATACCGCTTAATCGCCAGCCTCGCTCCGCTCCATTGCATTACGCTACGCAAATCTGTCAGTTAAGCGGCTATCATTGTTACAATAAAAAATAATCCGCTCAATATTCCGCAACTAAAACATCAAAACATTTTTGAAAGTGTCTCCACCCTGAAAAATCAAGTTTGCTTTCCCGGCACCCCACGGTATGGCAGGGAATTATTTCTAAAAGCATAGACCGACAAGCGCCGTTAAAAACCCTTCCTTCCGCTTCGCTCCAGTCAGGGCATTTAACGGCAGACACTAACAAAGGCATCCAATGGCTCTAACCGTTGGACAGCTTTCCGCTCCTGTCCGTAGGACAGGACACCGCCGGAGGCGGTTACGCTCCAAGCAGACCAACGGACTGATAACAAGGTGATAGTTTTATCGATTTTGCCCTTGCCATACCTTCGGAAGCGGACATCACTCATCGTAATGAGTTCACCCGCTATCACCCCCGCCAATTTTTTTGAAAAGTAGAAACAAACATGCTTTCAAAAATTTTCCATGAACGATATAGTTTTTCAGTTTTGGCGGGGGAGAAACCCCGCTGAAAAAATCGTGGTGCTTGTTGCATAATAATCAGAATTTTGAAACTCCCCTATATATACCTATATTTTATAAAAGTTTCTCTTTTTTATTTATGCAACACAAAAACAAAAAATTTAAGTAATAGATAATATGAGAAAGTAATAATGAATAACAGCGATTACAAAATTCCGTGAAGGATAATTTTTTCCAATCCGGCACAATCCTGCACTTCTGCGATTTTCTTTGGACAGTTGCTTCAGGCGACAAAGGATATTTTTTTACAGGGGAGCGCGTGCATGGGTTAAAATGTCATCTTTTATAAGTTCTACAGATATTTCTTGTAGTAATAAATTTTTTCTCGTTTCCAAGGTTTTTTCTACATGCAGACGACTACTAATAATCAATCCTTATCAGCAATGAGTAATGATATTTTCCGGATTTTCCCATTTGTGCCGTCTTCACCGACCTCATAAAGGGGGCAAGGGGGAAAACACCGAAAACGCAGCACCCACAGGGTGTAAACCCACAAATAAAGATGAAAAGTCAAATGTTTTCCGCCCAAACCCCTTATTCAACCCTAAGAATCAGGTTTTACCCCAATGCTCTGCCAGTATCGGCCATCATTGCTGCGCCGCTGCTCAAGCCCAAGTTCCTTTAGCCGCAACCCCAGAAACCGTTCGCTGACAGCATGTTCGTTGTTTTCCTCGCACCATTCCTGATAACACCTAAACAGTTCCCTCGCCTTTATTTCCAGTCCGGGCTTCTGCTCGCACCGCTCCTTAATAAAATTTCCGATAACGTCCATCTCACAACGGTACTCATTGGTTGCGTTAATAATGATACTCGGCGGCTTCAACCCCTCTTTTTGCCACATCAAAGCCCCTTCGATAAGCCAGTTTAGAATACCGCTTCTTTCCAGCAGCAATTTGTCATCAAGCTGTTTGTCCTGAGCGTCATCTTCGATTTTGGTAGTAAAGGGAATCAACCTGATACGCCGCCAGATACCGTGATCCGTTCCCTTGATAACAGGTTTATGGTTTGTCCCCATGAAAATCTTGAAAGTAGGCTTGAATTCAAAATACTCACCATACAGGAAACGGGCCGTCATTTTGTCATTACCGGTAATCTGCTTTATCAATGGTTCCGACAACCGTTTGCCTGTTTCAGTTTCCGATGTCGTAACAAACCGGGTTCCTCGAAGTCTGGCAATATCGTTGGAAATATGATCGCCTGATTTTCTCATGAACGTTTCCGTAGGCGTAGCGACCGCATAATCACCAAGCAGATTCATAATATTGGTCAGAAAAGTTGATTTACCGTTAGCCCCCGTGCCAAACAGAATAAACATTGACTGTTCAGCGGTATTTCCGGTTAATCCCCAACCAACAGCTTTTTGAAGGTAGTGTAACAGTTCAGTGTTATAATTCATAATCTCCATCAAAAACCTTTTCCAGACAGGGCAATCAGCGTTGGGATCATACTCAACATTAGCTATTCTGGTAATTAGATCCTCCTGTCTATGCTCCCGCAGTTTTCCGGTACGCAGGTCAATGGTTCAATTTTGAACATTGAGCAAAAACGAATCGGTGTCTAAATCCTCGGTTTCGATATTCAATTCCGGTATCCATGTTGCTGCCTCTACCGCCGCTTTTCGCCTTCTGGAACTTTCACTCTGTATTGCGTGTTTCTCAATTTCAAGCCGCTCACGATAATCAGCCGTTTTCTTTATTTCATGATAAATCCTCCGTACCATTTCCAAACACTTGTTGAAAATAAGGTTTCCATTATCCATTTTCCAATACCTGCCATTCCATACCAGCCACTTTTTCCATAAAGCGTTATATCGAATATCTTTCCCATATTCGGCAAACAGTTTTTGGGCATTGGTTGCGTCAGTGAACTGAATCTCTCCTCTTTCAAATTGCAGAGCACGATAGTATACGCTTTCATCCAGAATCGAATCAGGCATGGTTCCCCCTTAAAATGATATACCCGTTGTTATTACAGACAAGACACTGCGATGTCCTATGGCCTTGAACCTCAACCGAGCCCACAGGGCGAAGGTTCCCCTCTTGATACCGGTATTCCGGCGCCTGCCCCCGCCCATGCATGTGTATTCCACCGCAGTGAGGACACACCACAAAAACCTGTACGGAATTATAGGCGATGGGGTAAACATTCCAATGCCCCTCACCATCAAGATAAGACCGCTTATCCTTGTACAGCACCATATTCCTGTTTCCTGGCGCCCGATATCCTTCAAGGCTGTTGATATCGACGGCCAGCTCGACACTTTTATTTTGCTTAAACAGACTTAACTTCATAGTAAGCCTCCCGTAAAAAGATGCTTAAATATATGGAACTAAAGAGGCAATGACATATAGGTATTTTGTGTAATTTTCGCGTTTAGAGAAGGTTTATCGGTATAAATCAGCGGCCCGCATTACCCTTCCAATATTTGCCACACTTTTCTATACAAAGGACCATTTTCCCCAATAGCGTTTTGCCAATCAGAATCATTTAATGATTTTAACTGGTTTCTAACTACTTGAAGAGGAGTCTCTTCAGAAAAATCGCACGCATTGGATAAAGAAGATGCTGCCAATCTCCGACATGTGTGCTTGAAGCTTCGCCCTTCGAGCTCGTTGCAGGTACTCTCATAAGAACCTCCGTAAATAGAATTACGGTTATTTTGCTTTGTCATTCGTCATGAGTATTTAGGTAAAATGCGTACTTTATAATGGGAGGAAGAAGGAGACCGCCGGCTTTTCTGGAAAGCCTCCATGCCACAGTAATAGTCAAAACAAGTAATACTCAAAACGTTCAAATTGTTTTTCCGCAATAGTTGCTGCATGCAATGCTGATCTATGGAGAAAATCGAAATTACAAGGCAAAATTTGGCTATCTTTTTTTCCCGGTCATCGATCCCCAAAAGAGCCTTGAAGTCTTCAAGAGGAATGAGTGTGTATAATGGCATTTCTTGCTTTATCATACTTTTAAGATATGCAAGACAGAGGCGGACTCAAATGCCTAAACTGTGCAAATTTTCAGGGGTTCCCTATGATTTACCCTTGTTTTATAACTTCAAGTTTTGTGTTATCATTTCATAAGGAGGCCCAATGGCCCGTCTTGAAGAAATTACAGTAGGAAGCAGCCTTTCCGGTGTCTCTGGAAAGGAACACGTCACTGTTGTAGCCGTAAAATGGTATGGAAACTCCGTTTTGGAGATTACCTATAGAGATTCCAGAGGCCATTCTGACAGCCAGCTCCTCTATCGCGAAGACGAAGCCCGTTTAGAAGTCATAGACGGAAGCCTTCCATGGAGTTTTGATGGAGACGCCAATAAATTCAGGCTTGTTTCGGAAGCCTACCGTATAAATCTTGCCCACATCTTTGACCCATACCTTGCTGTTCATACTTCTGAAGTAGAACCTTTGCCCCATCAAATTTCTGCTGTTTATCAAGAAATGCTTCCCCGGCTCCCGCTCCGTTACATACTCGCCGACGACCCCGGCGCCGGTAAAACTATTATGACAGGGCTTCTCATAAAAGAGCTTATAGCTCGCGGTGACCTTAAACGCTGCATGATAGTCTCTCCTGGCAACCTGGCTGAACAGTGGCAGGACGAACTTTTCCAGAAATTCAACCTTCGTTTTGAGATACTCACCAATGACCGTATCGAGTCTGCCTTAAGCGGCAATATCTTTTCTGAAATTGATTTTTGTATTGTACGTCTTGATAAACTTTCACGTAATGAAGAAATCCAGGAAAAACTGAAACGTGTTACCGATTGGGATCTGATTGTATGTGACGAAGCACATAAAATGTCGGCCACTGTTTGGGGCGGAGAAGCAAAATATACAAAGCGTTTTCTTTTGGGCAAGCTCTTGTCATCTATCACCCGCCATTTCCTCTTGCTCACAGCCACTCCCCATAATGGCAAAGAAGAAGATTTCCAGCTTTTTATGTCACTTATAGATACGGACCGTTTTGAAGGAGTAATCAGAAGCGGAAACCAGTCTGTTGATGTTTCTGATGTTATGCGCCGCTTGGTCAAAGAAGAATTACTGAAATTTGACGGTACTCCCCTTTTCCCTGAACGTTTTGCCTATACCGTTAATTATGACCTGTCTCCTCTTGAGGCTGAACTCTATGCCGAAGTTACAAATTACGTCCAGGAAGAATTTAACCGCGCTGATAAACTCAACAATGAACGAAAGACCACTATCGGCTTTGCCCTTACCGTTTTGCAGCGCCGCCTTGCGTCCTCTCCCGAAGCCATTTACCAATCCCTTAGGCGCCGCCGTGAACGTCTTGAAAGCAGGCTTGACGAGGAACGTCTTGGCAAACGGGCCGCTGATTATAAAATGGCTAACCTCGACGATTATGATGAAGATGATTTCACACCATCCGAGGCTGAAGATAACGAAGAACAAGTTGCAGATCAGGCGTCCGCCGCTTCAACTATCACGGAGCTTGAAGCTGAAATTGTAACCCTAAAGCATCTTGAAAACCTTGCAAACATTTTACGAACCTCAGATGAAGACCGTAAGTGGAAGGAACTGGCATATCTGCTTCAAGATAAAAATAAAATGTATGGCGCGGATGGCATACGTGAAAAACTCATCATTTTTACAGAGCATCGTGACACCCTTCGCTATCTGGCAAACAAAATTCGTAACATTGTGTATGGTGATAATGCTGTTGTTACCATTCATGGCGGTATGCTTCGGGATGAACGTCGAAAAGTAGAAGCTCTTTTCAAACAGGATAAAGATGTACTAATCCTTATCGCAACTGACGCTGCTGGAGAAGGCATCAATTTACAGCGTGCCCATTTGATGGTCAACTATGATCTCCCCTGGAATCCCAACCGTCTTGAACAGCGTTTTGGCCGTATTCACCGTATCGGGCAGACAGAAGTCTGTCATTTGTGGAACCTGGTTGCCAAAGAAACCCGTGAAGGCATGGTCTTCCAGCGTCTTTTTGAAAAACTTGAACAGGAGCGCGAATCCCTAAAAGGCAAAGTTTTTGATATTCTAGGTAAACTTACTTTTGATAACCGCTCTCTTCGGGACTTGCTGATTGAAGCGATTCGTTACAACGACCAGGATGAGGTAAGGGCAAAACTATTTCAGGTAGTTGACAATTCCCTTGAAACTGACAACTTGCGGAAACTTATAGAAGAATATGCTTTAACGGAAGACTCAATGGATATTCATCAGGTAATGAAAATCCGCGAAGATATGGTGCGTATGGAGGCCCATAAACTACAGCCTCACTTCATCGAAGAGTTTTTTATAGATGCCTTCACTGGCCTGGGCGGGAAAATTCGTTCAAAAGAGGAAGGCCGCTACGAAATTTCCACAGTACCGTATGCCATCCGTAACCGCGACATGCAGATAGGTTTTGGCGAGCCTGTCTTGAACCGTTATGAAAGGGTCTGCTTTGATAAACCGTATAAAAACATTCAAGGGCAAGTCCCCGCCGCTCTGCTTGTTCCCGGACATCCCCTGCTCGAAGCGACAATAGACCTTGTACGTGAACGTAACAATGATGTATTAAAACGCGGCGCAATTTTCATTGATGACAATGATTACGACGTTGTCCCCCGTTTGCTTTTCTATGTTGAAGATTCAATACAGGATGGCGTAATCCTTTCAGGCGGTAGTAAACGGGTAATTTCAAAACATATACATTTTGTTGAAATAAAAGAGGACGCCATTCATGGCGACGGCTCTGCCCTTAATGCCGGTTACGCGCCTTATCTTGACTACCGTGCCGCTTCCGAAGATGAGTTAAAAACAATACGCCCTTACCTGGATAGCCAAAAATGGCTTCAAGCAAATGTTGACGATATTGCTTCAGGGTTTGCGATTTCTCAAATTATCCCTGCCCATGTCACCGAAGTACGTGAACGTAAAATAAAGCACATTGAAAAAACCGCGAAAGCGGTTAAAGATCGATTAACATCAGAAATTCAATATTGGGACTTTCGCGCCGCTGACCTCAAACAAAAAGAATCCGCTGGACAGGTAAACGTCCGCCTTAATTCCCAAATGGCAAACCGCAGGGCGGAAGAACTTGAAGCTCGTATGCACAAACGCCTTGCTGATCTTGATTCGGAAAAGCTCATCTCAGCAATGCCTCCTGTAATAATTGGAGGGGCCCTTGTAATACCACGCGGACTACTGTACAAATTACAGGGTAAAACTCCCGATTCCTTTAATGCCGACCCACAATCCCGGCGTAAAACTGAACTTGCTGGCATGAAAGCAGTTATGGACATAGAAACATCCCTTGGTTACCTTCCCCGTGACGTAAGCGCTGAAAAGAAAGGGTATGACATGGAATCTACAATCCCGGAGCATTTACGTGGTAATACGTCCCCGCTCCGTTTTATTGAAGTAAAAGGCCGTCAAAAAGGCGCTGATACCGTTACAATTACAAAAAATGAAATACTAAGGGCATTTAATAAGCCGGATGAGTATATATTAGCAATTGTTGAAGTTGATGACAAACTAACAAAAACTGTCTATCTTAAAAAGCCGTTTAAGATACATCCGGATTTCGCGGCGACTAGTGTGATTTATAATATTGAGGATTTGGTAAGGAATGCAGAAGTTTTGTTAGAACGAGGATTTGTAATATGATTAAATCCGAATATCTTCGTTTTTTAAAAACCTTGAGCTCTGTTGACGTTTCAGGGGATGTAAAAAAATTAGCAAATTTGGTATTGAATCATATAGACTTGTTGATTCCACTTACTACTGCACAAGGAAGCCGTATTAGAAAGATAGTTGAACTGGCACAACAGGAGTGGAATTCAAGCAGCTTAACTGTACAGCCCACTGATAATTTAGTTTCAGGGCAACTTTCCATTTTTTCGCAAATTAATAGTCTTTCAGTTGGTCCTTTCAGAGGTTTTACAAGAGAAGAAAAATTTGACCTAGCAAGCAATTTAGTGCTTGCATATGGACCGAATGGTACCGGAAAATCAAGCTTTTGTGAAGCATTGGAGTACGGACTTTTAGGCATGGTTACTCAGGCAGAAAGCGTTCGTCTCCGTAATGAAGACGATTTTTTAAAGAACGTCCATACTAAAACTTTTTTTCCCCCGCTATTGTGCGGTGAAAGCAAAGATGGTACATACGGTGAAATCACTGCTAATGAACCATTATATCGTTTTTGTTTTATAGAAAAAAATCGAATTGATAATTTTTCACGAATTGCCGCACAAACACCTGCGAAACAAACAGAGTTGATTTCAATACTATTTGGTTTGGATGATTTTTTAGAATTTGTTCGAAATTTTTCAGATGCAATTGATGGCAAATATATTGACCTCATTGGGGTTAAATCACAGGAACTTGAAAAAAAGAGATTAACCCTTGCAGGCGTAGAGCAGCAGAAATTAATTATTTCAGAGGAGCTGAATAAGATAGGCGAAGAAGAAGCTGATTTAGCTAAAAAATATTGTTCCGGTTATACATTCTCGAAAATGATTGCGGAGCTGATCGGGTCTGGTGAAAACAAAGGGTTGATTCACAGACTTGAAACCGAGATAACCAAACAAATTAGTGTGAAGAGCGGACTAGAACTAACAATCTTACAATCCTATAAAAGTTTAATGGAAGGTAACATTAATTTATTAAAATCTAAAGAAATAGAATTGGACAAGGCAAGTCAACAGGTCTCATTCAAACAGCTTTATGAAGTTCTTATTCAGGTAGAACCTTTTAGTAGAGAGCAATGTCCTGCTTGTAAAACGCCACTGCAACAAGTAACAGTAAACCCGTATACACACGCAGAAAAAGAACTGAAAGCACTCCAATACTTAGGAGATATTCAAGACTCAATTGAAAAATTACATAAAAGTATTATAGAATCATGTTCTAAAGTATTGCGTATTATAGAAAAATGTTGTGAAATAAAACATGAAAATAATGTACTTGCTCCATTTTTACTAAGTGACACAAATGTCACAATCGAATGGTGGCGATCTCTTAACGAACCATTTGGTGATGATAAGACTATAATCTGGAAACACTTAGAATTTCAAGTCAAATCTCTTGAGGAAAGTGACAAAGAAATTGACCAGCTTATAAAAACAAGAGAAGAAAAGCAAACAGAGCTCAATCGTCTTCGTGAATTTCATGAAGAAATTATAAAGCTTCAGGCACGCAGAAATACAGCACAAAAAACCCTTGCTAGTGCAGAAGATGAAATCTCCCTTTTTAATAAAAACAATGCCTCACTCATTATTGAAGTGGAAAAAGAAAAAACAAATGTTAAAGAAAGTCAAAATATTGCAATGGCTTATATTGATTTTGTACAGCGACTAAAACATTATAATGATAATCTTCCTGCATTGCTTGTAACCGATTTAAGCGAAACCATTATTACCCTTTACAATGCCTTCAATCGCTCTGATAATAAACGCGAGCAATTGGCAGGCATAAAGCTTCCGCTTCAGCAAAATCAACGCCTAGAAATTTCTTTTAATAATAAACCTGAGGAGTTTTTTGATGCACTCCATGTACTAAGCGAAGGGCATATTCGTTGTATAGGATTGGCAATATTGACTGCTAAAAATATTAAGGAAAATTGTCCTTTTCTGATTTTTGATGATCCAGTTAACGCAATCGATGATGACCATAGGGAATCAATACGAAGAACAATGTTTGAAGA
>Ga0123357_10010015_pt1 | contig 12014 bp, 8 predicted proteins | sample TergutEmb28metaG_FD_89873 | JGI IMG/M metagenome (GOLD analysis project Ga0123357, IMG submission 89873) | Embiratermes neotenicus P4 segment gut microbial communities from Petit-Saut dam, French Guiana - Emb289 P4 | ecosystem: Host-associated > Arthropoda: Insects > Digestive system > Gut ...
CCAAATGGGGCCAAAAATGTAGAAGGCAAGAGAAAAAAAAAATAAGCCATTTACACCCCTGGCGTACGGCTCTCGCCTCTCCTAATGTCGCAGAACTCTAACTGCATTGTGTGCAGACAATATGTACCGAATTTCACCTAAATCGACCACGAAATGTGGAACGGATAGGTACAGCCACATTTACACCCTTAAGTAACGTGTCACTGTCACTAGGCCGATTTTCAAGAAACTCACGCTTGCTGGACAAACTTGCGAAGAACAACTATACCGAATTTCATGAAAAACTACAAAACGGTTCAGCCGCTGATGCTACACGTTGCAAAGGACGCCCAAAAACCACTGTTTATGAGACGGATCACAGGCAACAGAGAACACAGCTGTGCTGGTGACGTTTCGCGTTACGGCGTGTCGAATAGCGGACAGTCAACGACGTATCGGAGCAGTCTGATACCTCTAACTTCAAGTTCTGCAGTGCACGAAAAGAAATCTACAGCAAAGTGCAGGCTGTTAAGTGCGATCAAAACGGAGCCATCCACACTAACAGAACCCTTACGTCACTCTCAGATAGAGGGAACCAACTACCAACCACAGCCTACAGCGTTCCACTGCATGGCGCACCTGAAACACACCACACTCCTTCCTTACTCCACAATCTAACCTCAATTAAAGCCATCGACTGAAGCTTGTCGCGCTCGGTGCTTAATTCAAGTTCTAAATAACTCAACTACAGTCGCAATGAGAAAGTGCTCTTACGACTAGACCGACGTATACCAACCGAGCGGCACCAGTGCAAGTGGCCGGCCCTCCGGACATGCCGCAGCTCACGCAGTTAACAGCAAGGACCAACTGTACACGAAGTGCTCAATACCACACATCTACCAGCAGCCCAAATTCCCTCTCCCACGTCTGTCCGAAATGAAAACCCGTTGTTGCACTATTCAAAACATTCCCCAAATTCTCAAAAACTTTTAAGAAGAAATTACATGAATCAGCGTCGTCTCGTCCTTGACATTTAAACAACATGTCTGGTCACAGCGCGCAAGTTCAGGGCAGTCGATGCCACGTGTTTAACGACGCTGTCAGCAGCCCGCACTACAAGCTCCTTATTTTACCTGACAAATATCGTGGGCCATTTCCCGCGGCTATTCCGCCGCGCGAGTGGCAGAACAGCCGAGTGGCTCAGGCTAATGCGATACCGACTGCAATGGTCGGATAAAATAATGACAATGTATACTGCGATATGTGGTAGCAGCATAACGTGGCCTAAGGTTGGATGTCACTGTACTGCATATGGTAAGGCGGGCAGGCCGTGGAAAAACTGCGAAAAGCCCGTCAGCCGATAAGCGGCTCCATAATCGACCGCCCGGCATGCAACACGCCCAACCCAACAGGACGCGACTTTCGGCGAACCAGAATTTATTACAAAGCTTAAAGAAGTAGCTCCGGCCGCCTTATCCTGGGGTAAAACACCAGGTACGCCCCACGATCTAGTAAAAAGGTAACGCAGACCCTGTACACAATAGGCGGTAAGGCTGTCAGCCCTAAGCACCGGCCGTCTTTTCACCCCAGGAAATATTATGGACTCATTTCTGTTAGAGGCTGAGTCTACTCCACGGCCATAGTGCGGCCGGAAGAATTATGTAAATGAAAAATTCCAATGACACCATCAGGAATCGAGCCCGCGACCTTCCGGCTTGTAGTACTGTGCATCAACCAACTGCGCTACACACATTTAAAGTTTAAACCTGTCATATGGCTGGCAACAGATGTGGATAACAAACAGCAAAACAGGTAGGCCTACACACTGCGTTACAACAAACACGCATCGCGGTAAGCCGTCACACAACAAAGTGACATCCACAAACTTCCCAGCATGACCGATCCGCATTTACAGGAACATTACTGCATCGGCCACCCACAGTTGGTCACCCCTTGCTGGTCCCCTTGTTTTATACAAATCGGACGCTCATTTATCCAATTAGATGCAACGCACGCTGCCAGCCGAAGGAAAACAATACACCGAGCTACAGCGAGCGAAGCCGGACGCACAGCAAATGAAAATAGCAGCGAACGCTGCGCTGCGTGAAGAGTGGTGCAAGTGGTGACACAAAGTACTATCCCTGTACAGTACTTGTGCGGACTGCAGAAGGCATAACGAACAACTGTCACAATGCTGACCCTGCAGAAGAGACTGAACGGCAATTTAATCTTATCTCCCTGTACGTAACACCGCACGCGAGTTACACCCTGGCTGCCAAGGCTACAGTTTGTGTTCTCTGTGAGGTAAGCGCTGTTGCAGAATAAACAGTTGTGCACACAGAGCACGTGACACAACAATGAAGGATCAGACAACAAAATTGCAACAGACGAGACTAACCAACTTTCGCGCCAAGAACAAAGAAACGCCCTGCGGAAGAGGGCGTGGCACCCGGTCATATGATGGGCACGTGGTTAATAATAGTTAGGATGGATCTCCAGGAGGTGGGTATATGGACTGGATTGGGCTGGTCCAGGATAGAGCCAGGTGGCGGACGCTTGTGAGTGCGGTAATGAACCTTCGGGTTCCATAAAATGCGGGGAAATTCTGGACTAGCTGCAAGCCGGTTAGCTTCTCAAGAAGGACTCTGCACCATGGAGTAACAGAAATAATAATAATAATATAATAAAATACATCAATCTTAACACAAAACACGTGCAGATGTTCTTACAAATTGTATCACATTGGTGATGAACATCGCCGTCTTCTTGGATGTTAAGCCACGTGATCTGGTAGAAATCACCAGACGTTTCGGAAGAGCGTACTTCTTCCAACTACACCCCGATCAAGAGATCAAGATAGCAGCAGGTTCCTCTCAGAGGTCGGTAAATTTATAGTGCACTGAACGAAAAGCCTCACATCCCACACGACCATGATCTGTAAGACGACCTATCCTGACGGTCCCAATGGTCAGCTTCACGCCATGGTTGTCTTAGCCCTGGCGAAACAGCTGCTGGTAACCACACAAATTCGCAAGATAATCCTGTTGAATTTGATGTTTGTGTGACCGTGCACCACTGACACAATAATATAAACAGCCAACTAGATGCAACAATAACAAATTTTTATTGATAATTATTAATCAGCTCAACATGTTTCGGGCGGTAATTTCGCCCATCCTCAGGAGCACCAGACTGTGTTTACAGCAATGCACCGACGATGCTGCCTGCTGTGCACTATACCACAAGCTGTAAACACAGTCTACTGCTCCTGCGGATGGGCGAAATTAGCGCCCGAAACATGTTGAGCTGATTATAATTATCAATACAAACTTGTTATTGTTGCATCTAGTTGGCTGTTTATTTTAAGCTCATGGTTCCGTGCATCGTAATTCAATGTGAATAAAAAAATCCAACCAGATGCAACAGTATGCAGATATTTATTTACTGCAAAACTACTCTACATGTTTCGGGTGTCACAGCACCAATCATCAGGAGTATCAAAAACTGTACCCGCAGCCTCCGGTACAGGTCATACTACTTGTACCGCTACTCCCCTCCTACGTAATCTGATCGGGACTGGTTGTACGAGTCGAGTAGCTGGATTTTTTATTCACATTGGCTGTTTATATTATTATAATCCTGTTACTTTCACTTGTTCGTTTATTTATTTATCTACGTACCGTTTATTTAAGGGTAATCTGAACTCCGTACAGCGTTACACGCTTGCATTATCGAATACTGAATTAAACGGACCAGCTGCAGTGCCCGATCGGCGATACCATCCCAGCATTTTGGCCGGTGCGAGTGACAGAATACAGGAAACATTAAAGGCAGATTTCTCAGTATCGGTACTCGAACCCAGGAATTCCCGAATACGAAACAAGTATCGCCCTCATAACGGCGACGTTTCGTGACAATCATGGTGCTGGAGGTGGTTAAGTTCGTCAGTGGATTACCACGACAGCCAAACCGGACGCACTGACCACATGACACGGCTCGCGCACTGCGCAGGCGCAATATTTCCTCATACCAGCAGAACAGACTCGCTTTTGCACCTTAACTGGCGAGTCGAGTCACCGTACGAGAACACACGCACTGTCACTTACCGACGAGGACGGGTTTGACCTTGACAGCGTGTGCAGCGGTCCTGTCAAATGTGTAAGTCGCTGTGATTACGAACTTTGGAGTTTTAGCGCGTGTGTACAACAGTCTAGCGTGCGTTTAACCTGAGTAAATGGGTGACAGCTCATAAACATGTGATCATCTGACAAACACAGCCAACAATCATGGCTTTTCTCGTGAGTTTACATCTGTACCTGCAGATCGAGGATAGGTCGGCCGACGTCACAAGCAGCTGACACATCATCGTGGGCCATGGGAAGTATCCGCGGTTTACTGCGGATACGCTGTAAGTACGAGTACGTTAAATGTCCGTCCTTCCCCCTTCCTAGTATAAATTTACTTCTGTAAGTTTATTATAAATTTACTTCTGTAAATTTACATTAGAATATGGCCTGAACTGCCCACATGTTGCGGCAAATTACTGCCTACTTCAGGCACGGCACACTCGTACATAAATGCCAAATTTCGGTGCATCTCTCATCAGATATAGTCACACAAACTATACCTAAAACCTCGGGAACTTTCAACCGAATAAACGTTCAGGTAAAACTCACTCTAGAACAGGCCACGAAGGCCCAGAGGGGAAGTAGAGGTATAGCTCTCTGTAACCTCGGAACTAGATGGGAGTGGGTGGTCAACGCCACGCCCCGGCCGCTTTACCCCCGGGAAAGACCCGGTACCCATTGTACAGGAGGCTGGGTGTGCCTCAGGGCTGGTCTGGACGGGTACGGAAAATCTCGCCCCCACCGAGATTCGATCCCCGGAACGTCCAGCTCGTAGCGAGTCGCTATACCGACTGAGCTATCCCGACCCACACCGAATAAGTGTCCATACAATAATAATAATAATAATAATAATAATAATATTAAAAATCACAAATTTAAAAAAATCATTTTTAATGCTTCGACCTACGGTGCGACTCAGTGCGGTCGGTCTGTTGCACTGCCGTGCTGATGTGGTCACTGTCACATCTGGACACACGCATATTGTTAAAGTCAACGGACGGAGAGTGAATGGCCGGTGTGGCGACAGAGCTGCTGGTCTGTCTGGTACTCTCTGACGTTGCAGCATCGGGATTTATTAGTGTCATTATTTTATCTTACAACTATCAGTTGCCACTTCCAGTCGGCTCCTTTACCGTATTAACGTGGCCCGCCCAGTCGATCGACCACACGGCTAGCGGTGGAGAAGCGGCGTAAAGTCACATACGACAGTTGCCTGATAAAATAAAGGGCCAGCGAAGTATCGTGATTACTTTATCTACTTTGTGCACGTCACTGTCTTCTGGGATGTGACGCCGTGCAGTTTGTTAATTACGTTCGAAGGTTTCGGAAGAACCTTCTGCCTCTCTCGCGATGGAGGCGGCAGATTCCTCCGAAATCATTGAACCTAAGTATCAAAATGCACGGCGTCACATTCGACAAAAGAAAGAAAGTCTGGCAGAAGGTTGCAAGCACCGATAATGGTGCTATACTGCGGCCGTTACAACGGGCCACACGGCTCAGCCCCTTACATCACTCTTGCACGATGTGAGCAGTGGTCACATGACGTCATGCGCAGCTGCTGGGACATCGGTCTGTGTGACCCGCGAAGTGTCAGGAGGGCAAACATCGTGGGGCTACAAGAGCCATCTGAAGAGCCACAAAAACAATGTCAAATATTAACTAAACCACAAACATTGAAGCTTCTAACATGGCAAGATATTTCACATTGTTATTCACACCCAGCACATTTATCAAATTACTTATCTAAAACATTATACAATACGCAACGTTCGAAGAATTTTTAGATAAATAAGCCAAGTTATCTTCCCCCAGTAACCGATATTTACAAAACATAACGCACAACTACACCGGCAGCGATGGATAGCGCTATTTGCTGCCACTCCTACCGTGTTCTGGCCTTATGCAGGACACGGTAACAACAGAGAGACATGCAATGCAAGCGCACAATACATCGACGAAAACCGGACTGGACTGCAAAGCAGAAGAGGCGGGCAGTCGAAAATAAAAAAGAATCCATCCGAACGACAGGATGCAGTGTTTACGGAACACACAGCTTGCGTTCATCCATTTTGTGAACATCAGTAAACACAAAACGGATCAACTCTTTACAGATCTACGTCACACACAAAAAATTCGGTTCGTACCTCACAGACAGCACAATGCGTTACCATTAGAAAGGTCACTCACTGAATGCTGTACAATAATGCACAGGTCGGGCAATAAAGAGAGTACGGGACGTACAGCTACCACTAGGCTTTCAAGGGTTAACAACATGGCTGTTACTGAGGACTGCTCTCAGGATCTGAAAATATTCAAGTGTTCTGCGGTGTGACGCCGTGTCGACTGGTGAAGTGTGTCTGCCTACAGACAACGCTTCAATTTTGAAGAAAGTCACCATGTCGAAATTTCCAGGAATTTTAAACGTATACACAGTTCACCGTCACTCTGATAATTAAACTGTCAGCTGTTTATTCACGTCCGTCACCTCTTCACGTGTAATTCTTCCCTCAGGATGGTCGTGTCGACGAGGCTACGTGCATCATCGCTATTTCGTTACACCCTGTACGTGAACCGTTGGGCACTTACACGGGATCGCAGGCGGCTCCTGCCAATTCAAGGATATTTGGAGGGAAGGCGTCGTGACGTGATACGAAACACAACGATTCCGTAATTAAGGTTCCACATGTCATAAAAATTAAACCAAAAGTCATTACAACGTTAAACGCACCTCATTTATTCCGCTCAAGCATCATTATATTTCAACATAATGCACTGAGTGACTTCGTGCATTCATCGCATCTTGACCGATTTCACAATAATGAGGAAGTGGAAAGTGCTGTTCGTGAGTGGTTGCGAATGTAACAGCACAATTTGTCATCTCGTGTCAAGACTGGGCAAGGTAAAGGTAAAGCAGTCCCGTTACAGGCCTGGAGTGGCCCAGTGGGTTCCAGGATGTTAAGGTTCCCAGATTTCATGATAACGGCACAGGATGGTGGTAAGGTTGTCAGTCTTACGCACCGGCCGCCTTTACCCCCAGGAAATGCTCCTGGTACTCATTTCTGTTAGAGGCTGAGTCGACCCCAGGGCCATAGTGCGATCGGAAGAATTGTATGTCAATGAAAAATTCCAATGACACCAGCTAGGATCGAACCAGCGAACTTCCGATTTGTAGCACAGCACCTTAGCCACTGTGCTACCGCGGTCCCCCGTCAAGACTGGGCAAGTGGATCGAAATCTTTGGGGATGTTCTGAAAAATAACGACACTTCCGCCGGAATGACTGAGCTACATTCCACGTTCCACTCACTTCTGAGGCAGTTGGCATGGCCTGTGGAACCTTCCTTACTGGTCATCCGTCACAATCCGGCATTTGGCTGAAGTCGGTGGGAATTTGGGACGAGATTTCAGCACGAACATCCCTAATAGCAAGCGGCAGTGCTGCCAACTTGACCGCGAAACTGCAAATGTGGTTTTCGTCTTGTCAATGACGGCGTTTCTGAGAAACGTAACTAGCATGGCTAGCGGGCAGTTGCCGAGCAAGTTACTGGCAGATCGGTAACCGGAGGGCCAGCTAGCAACATGACATGTCTGCTGTTCACAATGCGAGGAACTACACACCACACCCGCTGCCCCATACGTATGCCGCGGCACGTCTTACGAGCTTTACACATGTACTTTGCTTTTCAGACAGCTGACAGCGGTCACTGAAGCGTTATTGTTTAGAACGGGTTAAAGAGACCGTCCGTCCCTCTGGTAACGCAACATACTGTGTGCTGTTTGTACACACGCGCACGGCACGGCACGGCACGGCACGCAGCTGGCACGATATTGCGTACTTTTAGACATATCGAGTTAATAAACGATAGTTAACACGGTTCTAAATACAAAAATGAGGCGAAAACAGTACAGGGATTACTACAGATGCAGACATTTCCCCACAGAAGCGTATCAAAACAAATTACGTGATTACAGACGGCCAGCAGGCAATGTCAGTTGTTCGGTCTGACCGATGGGGGGAAGGGGCAGAGCTTTACTGCCGTACAGAGTGCAGGAAGGGCTAAGTTAAAACTGCTTTGTGTACATCAAGTGAGCGCATAAAGCGGAGACTGTATTCGTCACATCACTTGCAACCTGAAATTTACCAAAAATACACATGAAATCACTTCCTACCTGAAAGTAAACACAGAGACCGATCTGTTAGTGCTGTTGTAGTGTTGCATCACCACACCACACTACACACTGCTGGCAAAATGCTGCAACTATTTTGGTTAAAGCAGGTGTACTTGGGACATATTTACCACTGGGCTTCACAAGGCTAAAGTAGGTGGTACATATAGTTACCACTGGGCTTCAAAATTCTAAAGCAGGTGGTACACATAGTTACCACTACGTCAAAAGTCGAAAGTAGGTGGCACATATAGTTACCACTACTCGTCAAAAGTCTAAAGCAGGTGGTACATATAGTTACCGCTACAGAGACCGATCTGTTAGTGCTGTTGTAGTGTTGACTGTCATCACCACACACCACACCACACCACACTTCACACTGCTGGCAAAATGCTGCAACTATTTTGGTTAAAGCAGGTGTACTTGAGACGTATTTACCACTGGGCTTCAGAAGGCTGAAGCAGGTGGTACATATAGTTACCACTGGGCTTCAGTATCCTAAAGCAGGTGGTACATATAGTGACCACTACGTCAAAAGTCGAAAGTAGGTGGTACATATAGTTACCGCTACTCGTCAAAAGTCTAAAGCAGGTGATACATATAGTTACCGCTACTCGTCAAAAGTCTAAAGCAGGTGGTACATATAGTTACCGCTGGGCGTCAAAATTCTAAAGCAGAATCGTCTGAATCAATGCCGAACAATACGTTTTCGAAAAGGTACATGAGGCTTTGATGCACGATGATTGGTAAATAAAGTAGAAGGAAGAGGTTTAGGCCTAATCTGACATTCAATCCCGGAATGTGCTTGGAGAGAAGGCGGTAAACCACGAAACTGCAGACACATTACAGCCTGTCAGAGGACAGTGACCTGAAACCAGAAACTCTGGAACACGAATCAGGTGTGCCACCCACTCCAGTGGTTACAGAATGCTGGAACTGGCAAGGATGTTGCTCCACTTAGAAGCCACTGTCACTTTCCGACTGGGGAAGAACTGTATCATGGGCGAGGCACGTCAGGCAACCCGGCGAACCGACAGAGCGGTAAGTACGGTCAGAGCAACAAGTATGGAAAATAATGGGTATCAGAGCACACAGACTGCTGGGGGGAATGTGTGGAAATACGAGGATGAGAGAGGATGGTGGAGAAAAATGTACAAGAAGAGGCTGATGGCTCTTGTTCCTCGCCATATGTTATGACAGCGGGCAAGTAAAATACACGACACAGATGAGAAAGGCATACATTTTGGTTGGCAAATCCTATGATAATATCCAACATTAAGTTATGAATGCGGATGGAAGCACATTAAAACTGATCCAACACATACAGATTGAAACGCTGGTAACTGGATGCATGTGGCTGGATCAGAGGCGGACCTTCGGCCAACACAAAGGGCGGGGAACTTGCTGGATAACTGACAGGGTCTCAGAGTACAGTGTTCCACGGGGTCAGCTCTTAGGGCATGATCTACAGCTTCTGCAATCTGGAGAGAGGCAATCCGACACAGTGCGAATAACTCCCCGAAAGCCAGCCACGGCAGTACAGCTCTAGGGACAGCGAACTGCAGCACTTCGGGAAAGTAGATGGACCACTTGACGGGACTATATGACAGCTGTCCTGCGACGACGTGTTAAACAATTCATCAAAGAACCAGTAATTCCAGCTGAAACATCACCAGCAGAGCACAGCGCATAGGCTTCCATGTGTGGCTCAAGAGAATGCACCAAAAGAAGTACGTACATTCCCGTCGAATAAAACGCGAGAAATTATACGATAGCTTAGCAATTATCAGCTTCTCTATAATGACCTGCTGCAGGGAACTAGGTGAATGATGTCGTTTAACGTTGAAAACTGTGTTCCTAAAAATCGCAGCGCACAGCCATAGAACGCTGAACACAGAATTTTTTCTTAAATTACCTTCCAGTCTGACCGATGAAGAACTGCCAGTTGACAGTCAAAACAGCGTTAATTTGGGTCTGAGGAACGTTCACAGAATGTATGGTCACTAAAATTTGCTGACGCTAATGCTGGAACAACGTTGCTTGGAGTGACACTGTAAGAGGGCGGCTGTGTGGGGCTCTTGCAAGCCTACCAGCATCAACCTACTCTGCGGTACGGTGATTCGCCGTGTATACTGTCCGAATGTGGCACAAGCTGTTCAGAACATGTAAGAAACCATGAGCAGCAAAGGGTCAAGACACGGCATAGCTTGGGCCGTGGGTACCGTTTGGGAGACACCTGACTCCGTAACAAGGCTCTAAAACCAGTATGTTCCAGACGGTGATATCCACCTACCAGAATACACGGGGTCATACTCCAGATCACAAAATATTGCAAACTCCTACCTAACGACCGTCTGTCGTACAGATTTGGGACCTCGTATTTCTACTGTGTGGACGGTACTGGCTTCCAATCAATGCAGACAATCACGTAACAATGATCAGCTATGCAGCAGTCTACTGACTTCTGGTGCGCCACGTGTGACGTTTCAGCGGCGGCACAGAAGATACTGACTGCATTCTTGGATATGACGTAGTGCAGTGTGTAGGTTCTTCCGAAACGTATGCACCAGCTACACGGTGTTCATAACGCATACACCTCTTTGCCAACTACATGGTGTTCATACATGCAAGCACCTCTCTGCCAACTACACGATGTTCATAACGCATACACCTCTCTGCCAACTACATGGTGTTCATACATGCAAGCACCTCTCTGCCAACTACACGGTGTTCATAACACATGCACCTCTCTGCCAACTACAAGGTGTTCATACATGCATGCACCTCTCTACCAACTACACGCTGCTCATAATGCATGCACCCCTTACTAACTACACGGTGTTCATACATGCATGCACCTCTCTGCCAACTACACGGTGTTTATAACGCATGCACCTGTCTGCCAACTACACGGTGCTTCTAAAGCAGAAGACCGTAATCTTGTGTTTTCCTTCCTTCCCGTTCGTTTCTGTATGACACAAACTGCAATCATCACCTGATACGATTCGTAATAATGGTGAAGGAAGGACCAGCAACCGCATCACTGTGCAGAACTGCAGGGCTACCGTAAAACATCCGAGGTGTAAACACAGGCATCAACCCAACTGTAATGTACACGGCATTGACCGAACACAGGGGCGCCGGAACAGGCAGTGCGCCGATCCCAGGGCTGAGCTACTGCCGAGCCTCGCGCGGCTAGACTGAAACGCCGATGGTCGGTGTGGGTGTGAATGAGGTGCGGCAGCGATCCGGTAATAAGCCAAATACTTGGCCAGACACGTTATGCAATCGCTGACTAGGACAGACCAAGGCGTTGATCCTTGAAGTGCAAAATTGCCAACTATAGAGAGATCTGTTTGACCGGGTGGCTGCACAGAGCTCGCGGGTAACGCGGGTATAAGGCACGGACACCAGCACCCGTTCTGCGCCCGGGACATCGCCACCGTCAGTACCACTGCGTAAGAGGGTAGCCAAGGCTGTACAGAAGGAAAACACCCAAATTGCGAAATTACGGGCCGACAATAAAAGGTAAAGTTCACTTTAGAAGTGGCCATGAAGGCCCAGAAGGGTATACATATGTACAGTTCTATTCTTTCTTTAACCTCGGCGCTAGATGGGGGTGGGTGGTCAACGCCACGCCCCGGCCGCTCCCCCCCCCCCCCCGGGGAAAAGCACCCGCCCCCCCCTCACCCCCCCCCCGGGGGGCCCCCCCCCCGGCCCTGGCGGGGGGGGAAACAGTGTA
>Ga0123357_10010017_pt1 | contig 12014 bp, 10 predicted proteins | sample TergutEmb28metaG_FD_89873 | JGI IMG/M metagenome (GOLD analysis project Ga0123357, IMG submission 89873) | Embiratermes neotenicus P4 segment gut microbial communities from Petit-Saut dam, French Guiana - Emb289 P4 | ecosystem: Host-associated > Arthropoda: Insects > Digestive system > Gut ...
AGACCACCCAAAATTTAGAAGAAAAAGAAAAAAATAAAAAGGTTTATTTTTTGGGGAAAAAAAAAAAAAAAAAAAATTGGGGGGCAGAGGGGGGCCCCCCACAAATATTTTGGGGGGGGGGGGGGGGGGGGTTGAGTGGCATGACCGTGAGGCCATTTATAATTTATGTTTGGTTTAAAACTTCTGTCATAGAAACATTATCCCAAATGACTACCGCAGTACACCGAGTGTAAACTCAATTGCTGTAATAATTTAATAATAATAATAATATAACTGTAAAATAACACTGTTTCCTGCTGCATTTAAACACGTGTACATGTAACTACATGTTCCATAATTTACTTACCTATTTAAAATCACAAGGTATAACCTTCTTGGGGTTTCAGGTTTATCTAAGACACCCCAGTGCTTTATGTTAATTTTCAGTATTCCAAATTAGTAATCTACACTCGATTTCAGTGGCAGACTTTGGTTGGAGTTCAAACCACGTAAAACCTTTAATATCATTTTGCCTACAAAAGTGTTTTTTTTTTTTAAATTTCAATTTCTAGTGGGGAAGGGGGCCTGGAGCTCGGCAGCCCACTTTTTATTTGCGCGCCAGCTGCAGTGACAACAACTTACCTCCTTTGCTGAGTGAAGTGAAGAACGATCCCAGCCCCAGCTGGCCGGTTGGCAGCGCTGCGCTGAGGGCCCCACTTAGAGCCAACAGCTCCTGACAGGTCATGGCTTCAGTACCCAACATGTTGCCCACAACCCCTGAACACTCCACCACCTGCAGCAGACAGTTCATGGATATATCACACTTACACTAGAGTATCAATCTCCAAATTTCGCAGTTACCAGGTTTAATAACTTTTTTTGAAGTTTCATGACTGGTTCTGACGAATCGGGAACAGACTACATGGCTGCTGGGTCACTGTTAGCTCAGTCATTCTATTTTAGTAGATGGGGTCATTTCGTTAGTGTTCTTTAAATCCAGGGCGCGGATAGTGTCTTCTGCGCCCCTCCATCCACTTAATCATTTAACACAGTTCAAAAAAATGTTTGTGCCATGTTAAAACAAACGCTCATTTTTTAAATTTTTGAGGTAATTTAATAATTTTATCCCTGGTGTTTTACAAGTTCTTGGAAATCAATAGGTGTTAATTTGAGAATTGTTTCTAATGTTCGTGATTTCGGTGTTCGTGACTGTTAAACACAACTGATCACGAACATCGAGATTGCGCTGTAATTGCTGATACGTCTGAGTTGCGTTACGCTTCATGTTTTAATGTTATTTTATGTAACTATGCTGTCACTACTAGCTGAGTTAACAAATTGTCGAAAATTGAAATATTTTGAAGTATAACGACTTTAAAGTAACCATAGCTTATCGTGAGGAATTTTCCGGGTGTTTTTCTCCAAGAAATTAGGAAAATCACGAAAATATGTATCAGAAGACACGGCTTCCGCGCTGAATTTTGAACTTGACGGTTATGCGGATCTAATTAATTAACTTCATAGAAAAGAGTTCTCACTGACAAGCTGACACGAGCTCAGCTGGTCTAGAAATGTTCTGAATCTTTCGGAAAGCGAAGTCTGTTATATTGATTATGTACCTTACAATATTAAAAGGGAAACCACTGGTGAAGAACGGGAAGTTAATGACACCTTCTAAGTCACAAGAAATGTATTCTTTCAAAACCGATTACGAAAAAAACGTGGAAGTGCAGGTGATGGCCTTCAGTAACATTTCGAATTACCCTTTAGACATTACCAGTGTTTTATTCTTTCCTCAAACCACAGTGTGTCAGAAACTGGTTTTGCAGGAAGTATTTTTATCGCCAGATTACTCGCTGTAGAGCGGAGGAAGTCTTTTTCCACAGCGATAAAAAATTATTTCAGTGCTCAGTCCAGCAATAAAAAACTCTGTATATCCATCAGATGAACGGCCAAAGTAAGGATTATTATTTAATTTGGCTGCTTAGCACAACTAGACTAAGTCAATGGAGCAGAGTGCATATCAACAAATTAATAGTTCCAAATTTCGTCAGAAAACATGTAGAATCTTTTGGAATTGGGTGGTTAAGGATTCAAGTCTTCTCGGATGTGACACCGTTTCGTTGGCCGAGTATTTACCGAAGTTTCGAAGCATCGTGCTGTCTCCATCTTCAAGGTCTAGCAGTTCAAGAAGAAATTTTCTAACATCGTCCGAAACTTCAGGAAATATTACAGATCGAAACAGCGTAACATAACAGAAGACACAAATCTTCAAAAATACTGCTGTGAGGAGCTCAAATCCCGCTATCAGACAGTTCATGACCGTGCCTACAACAGCCAGCCACCTGTCCCTAACAATAAAGTGTCGGGCCTCTGTTGTTCCTCCACTTGTTGCAGTACCTGTTGCTGAGGCGCGACCTGTTGACCCGCTGCCGCAGTGCCATGTACCGGCCACGGGGCGTCGTCGCCGGTCTGCGTCATCTTCTCGCTGGAACAGACGTTCTTCGTTGTGTCGCCGTTGCCATTGTTCCCTCCACCGTGGAAGAGCACGACGTCACTGAACATGACACTGCTGGGTCGCCTCTGCTGATTGCTGTTCCCTGTCGGACTGAGCAGATTCTGACTTCCGCCCTGTAAATGGTAGCATTTATTTTAGTCGAAAGATAAGACCTAGGCTAAGTAACAGAGGCAAGACAAATTTACACCTGTAAATAACCAAATAAATAACTGACTGACTGAATGTCTAACTAGCCAACTCCACAGAATAGAATCTTCCCTGAGAAGCTAAGGTGTCATCAGCTAGTCAAGAAACACCCTAATTTTATGGACCTCGAATGTTCACTGTGGTTAGTGCATCTGTCATACGATTTATTTTCCTAACAATATACAGTGAGAGGCACGAATAAAAAAAAAGTTCTTTTAATTCATTCTCATTCTTCTACTCCGTTAAGCGTAAAGATTTCAGCAAAGGGTCACAACTCACCTCATTACCGCCTGTCGGTTCGCTCCAGCCGTTGGACACAGAAGGTACCCGCAGCAGCCCCCCCGAAGGTCGCTTCGGGCTTGCAGTAGGGTCAATATCTGTGATCTCTGGACTTGCTCTGGGGGCACCTGATTGACTCCCCCCTCCATCGTTTGTGGCTGTCATGACAACAGTCGCAGGAGGGCCGTCTGGGCACGAAGTCACGACACCAGTGGAAGAAGCCACATCTCTGGTAGGATTGACTGTGTGACAGCCGTGGTGATGGTGGTGATGGTGGTGGTGGTGGTGGTGCAGGTGATGATGCAGGTGGCCCCGGACAGCACCTAACGAATATCGATACTAACATTTAAAGCTTGCTTAATGTATGTAACAAATGCTTTAACACAGTAAGAAAACGAAAGTGGCGATTATTTCCCTAAACAGCACTAACCGTTTGAACTTTGTGATGCCCATAGAGGACTTTCTGTGAGGTAGGAACTGAATTTTTGTGTCATCGAAATTAATTTTATTTCACAAAGTTTTAAGCGACGAATTCTTCTAATTTTCGTACCACGATAAGTATGCAAAAGGTAAAACAATCCCATTACAGGCCTGGACAGGACCAGAGGGTCCCAGGAGGTTGAGACGCCAAGATGTCAAAGCAGTCGGCACGTGAAGGTGGTAAGTTTGTCAGCCCTACACACCTGCCGCCTTTATCCCCAAGAAATATTCCTGGTAGTCATTTCTGTTAGAATCTACTTCGACCCCACTGACATAGTGCGGCCGGAAGGATTATGTCAATGAAAAATTTCAATGGGCCCACCCAGAATCGAACCCGCGACCTTCCGGCTTGCAGCGCTGTGCCTCAATCAACTGCGCCACTGCGTGCCCGTGTTGCAGGTCCCTCTAGGAACTTTGCGTGAAATATTTTTGGTTGGATAAACACCAGGCAAATTTCGCGAGTCGTTTATTTTTGGGATGTGCTCGCAGAAATAAGGGTAGGCTTTAATTTAAATCTATCGCTATTGCTCTAGGATTTTCACCAGAATTTAACTTTAAAAATTTCAGTGAAAATCTGCAGTTTTAATCTTTAAATGATGGTGTCGTTGTTTAAATTTTATAGCATGCTTTATGAAAAAGACGCGAAAAAAGATAAAATTATGAAATAGGCAAAATTTTTGTAAAAAATAAAAAAAAAACAGATATTGCGCAATATGGTTTAAAGATGCAGTAAATTTTCTTATTTCTTAAGTATATGAAATAAATTTCCAGGGGCGTTCGCCTACGCGCATTCCCTTTTTGGCAACGCAGGGTTTTATAATAGTTTCAATAGTACAAAAGACCCCCCATTGCGACTCTACAGCTGTCATAGACGGAAAGACAGCAAAGTGGTCATGTTAATTCGCGAATTTTTGTACCTTGTCCTTGGATCGGGACACAAACGGTAGAAGGGTGAAGGTATTGAACCAAGAAAAGAGGCAGCAAATTTCAGACGAAACAGGGCAGATCAATGAATTGATCAACAATGAATTGAACAGATGTGGACGTACTAAGATCTTTCGTGATTATGGATGGCTGTTTAGTGTAATGGTGTGAACAGGATTATAGGATTATGGGCTGGCAGATTGGTTGTTATATGTATGTAGATATATGCAGAGAGGGAGCACAGAGAGCGCGCAAACAGGTTTCATATGCAAATGTGGCCACAGGCAGAGCGAGCCATATGACCACAAGTGAAGGGGCATGAGACGGGGCAAGCATGGGGAGATGACAAATGTTTACGACGTTTCGGTCGGGAGAAGTGAACAGAACAGTTGGGAGGATAACATTAAAATTGATCTTAAATAAAAGGTCGCAGGAATGTGTAAATAAGATAGGCGAATGATAGGCTGAATGTAGTGGGGAAAAGAGCAATTCAGGCCTTGTCGGGAATTGAATCCAAGTCTTCCGTCCCTATGACATTCACTCTACTGACCAAAATGTGAAATGCGTCTACCAAAAACAGACCATCCTTATTCGGTACTATGACCCTGTAAACTGGGAGGGGCTAAGAACATTGAAGGCCAAAATTTAGTTTCATTGAGTTTTCTGAAGTTGTCACTGCGATGAGTGTAAAGACTTCCGTCTTGTGAAATGTGACGCTGTGTAGTTTGGTACAAAAGTACCAGCGTTTTCGAGGAATTTCCTGTCTCCATTTTCAGCATAAGAATATTACTTTTATACTGATAATGAAGGTAACAGATAATTCGGAAAGGCTGCCGCTTCTACTCTGTAGATGTAAGCAAAATACTACTCCGAAATAACTAATACGTCACAAAAAAGCAACAATTCCGATTCACCAAAAAATTAATTTCTAACCTGAAGATAGAGGAAAAATTATGCTCGAAACATTACCTTCTGATCTGAAGATGGAAGCTGTAGCTTCCTCGGAGACGGTATTTATTTACCAAAGTACACGGCGTCGTACCTAAAGAGATAAAATTCTATCTTACCGCTTCCATTGGTGCCCCTGTATTGGTGCAACGTGATGGCCCCCATCACCGGGGTAGTGGCCCCCTCTCCCGCCTGCTTCTGTTCTCTCAGTTGTTGCCGTCTATATTTATATAGTCGGTACTTCTTTAGCAAGCGTCTCTTGCCTCGTCTCCAGAGGTGAGCTACATATCTGCAAGACGAACAGAATTTGCACAATAATCTGACAGAAAAGAAACAGATGAAACTGATTGTTTGGCACACCTGCTTTGGACTTAGGAGGTTCTGATTTCACATCTCGGCTCCAAGATCAGCTAAGTGCAGGGATAATATGGAGGAGCGCTCTCTTCACTATAGAGTTAGTTAGTTAGGTAATACAGCCATATGTTAAGGCTTTTGTGTTAAGCCATTTTCTAGCTATAGAAAGTTGTACGAAGAGTAATTGTGGTTTATTAAAATGCCATAATTTTTTGTTGTAATTAATTACATTTACTCTCTATGTAATTTTTATCACTCTGATGATGGCTTAGTACAATGCCGAACATGTTATTTCATCAACCAACTAACAACTCTATGCTGCCTGAGATGTCTTTTCTGTTAACTATTTAAATATTCGCAGTACTGGATAACTCAATTTCAGATACCTTAAGCTAAGCCACAAACGATTTCTTTCATACCCCTTCAAATTCATTATCCTGTCATTCGACAGTAGATACTCTGAGCTAAAGACCGTACAATTAAGTACAGCTCTTCTTCTGCTTAAAAGCCTACAACATGAAGACTTATGGAGGTACGGCTCCACGCATTTTTAATTTCGACACAAGGTGGAGGGGAGTGCTCAGCTTCATTTCCCTCTCTATTGAAGCAAATAGCCCATCGCCCGGTATAACCCGAGTAAGAGGCTGGAGGGGACCACAGAGCGAGCCTGGAAGTCGTGGAGAGAGGCAACATCTTTATTCGTGCCGGGAATCGAATCATGCATCATCCGTTGTTGAGTCTGTAGCTAGTCACTATACCGGCTGAGATACAGGGAGTTCAAGCTTAAAACGGAAACCACTCGTAGTGTACATCAACAATCTGTATTCTACAGGGGGTCTTCTTTTTCATCGCGGGCGCGAGCCTGATTGCCATAGACCGTGAGGCACTGTTGTTGCATGGCGAGAGGTGACGCCGCCTGTATTGTACTGTTCAGTCTTGTTCAGTGCCGAGTTAAGAAAACTCCCCGTATAAACCTAAATAAATATAAAACACTTAATTATATAACCGTACGTTATCTTAATTTGATTATTAAACTGGCGCATTGAGCTCCAATTGGAAGTATCTTCCATAGCACAAAGGAGGGGAGATAAAGCGAAATGTTATTCACTGCGGGCGAATCGTGCGTTGCGGTAAAGCTGTGTTTTCAAATTGCTTTTCCACATCAAAACAGTTATTGCGGTACGAAAAAGATAGGATCAGAGACTTTCTTGTCCACACTCTAATCATAAAAACGAAAATAGGCTATAAAGTGCTAAATTCAATTGAATATTATGTCTGTCGTACAGAAGTAATCGGCTGAGGCGTGATGATATTAAGTTTAGCGTAAGCTGGTCAGTAGAGGCGTTCCAACATGAACAGTTTTCTAAGGAATCCCAAGACAAATAACCACTCAGTTTTTCAGAGGAAACTGTGAAATGCCATATTTCAGTGACAACGGAGAGCCATTCCAAGGCTCAGGTATTAGTCGCTAGCCTTTCACTGAAAAAGACCTAATTCAATTCCAGGTCACTCTATGTGGGATTTTGTGCGGACAGTGTGACAGCCATACCGGGTTTTCTCCAATTAACTTGGGTTTCCCATAGCTAATATCGTTCTACAAATGCTCCATGACTATTCGTCTATCATCGACACTGTGCAATTTTAAAAACAGACAGCGTCTTTAAATAACACTTAAAAGAAGAAAGAGCAGCTGCCTATGAAGATAAAACTAATACCCACGAAATGCCCGCTGGTCCTGCTGCCAAATTTAGGCTGTAAAGGAGGTGAAGTTCTAAGACGTGAAGAGAGTAAAATGATGGGAAATGGACTGTTGGGGTACGCAGCTGAGGAAAGAAATACAGCTTGTGATGGGGAAGAGGAGCTCATTTTTAAATTTCGTATTTGGAGGGTTGCATTATGTGGAAATTTTGATAACATGGGGAGGGCTGAGTTTTGAGAAAAAATTTGAAATCGATTTTTCTGGAGAGGGCAGCACGAGAAAAATGCAGTGTGAAGTGGATTTTATTTGCCAAGTGGGAGTTTGACGTAGGACAGAGGAAACCCACGGAGCAACTTGATTTAGGTGGCCTTCCTGATGCATGCTGACTTCTAGCCTGAAGTCCGGCTTTCGAAGACACGACCCTTAACAAATGTCCGTACTGTGGAGTTGCAGAATTTATAATATTATATTTCCGTATTACAGAGGTTTCCTGTGTGTTCTTTTGTGTGGGCAAGTAAGGATTTAAATTCATTTAAAGATTTTTATGTGTTCCGTATCAGTGCATTAAAATATTTCATACTTAGATGATAAATAAACAAATGCACATTTTGAATTATATTCAGTCACAAAAACCTCATTGAAATTATTTATAAACGTGCATTTGTTGGGTTCTCTTATAAGTATAAGACAATTTAAAGATATATACAAAAGCTAAGTGCCTGCTTTACAGATAACACGCTGCATCTTAATTACAAACACCAACCAGTTAATTCAGTTTAGACATAATTGCAGTTTACTGCAGAGGTAGGCCAAACACTGTGACTACAAAAAGCAGAGTTTTTGGGCGTTAATGTAGGTGTGGTGTGGGCTATATGATTTATTACCCTTTTTATCGAGAGAGTTGGGTTTAAAGTAATGTGATTATCTGGAATTTTAGGTCTCTGTTTTGGACTATAAAAATTTAATTCACAAGCAGATGATGCGGCAGGTAATGCGGGTTAACTTACAATAAAATTCGACGGCCGCCATGTTGGCAATATTGATTATAAAAAAAAAAGGAATATAAATGGAGGCTGGTCTTCATAACGATATCCCTTGAGACTCATGAATTGAGTATTACGAAATTGCATTGGGGGCGGGGTGTGGGGACGTTAGTATCGTGACATTGTCAACCCAAATATGTAAATAACGTGTGTGCTAGACATGAAGAAGATAGGAATGTACACACAGCTTAACTATTCTGGCACTTCCGCTTTCAGTAAATTAACGACTCTAGCAGTGTATTCAGTAAAATTTTAATTAAACAAATTCAGTTGAGAAGAAATATTTTTCAGTGTCTACCAAAAATGTGAGGTATCACTAAGTTTCTTGTATATTTGTAAGCACATGGTTATTTGTTGCATAAAAACGTGTAACGCCATTGTTATTGTTGGATATAAACTTTCACAATTGGACCAAATAGGGTGTATTTTGTGGCACTGTAGTGACCACGGGTGTTGTTTACACCGCAGTCACCACTTTCTGTAGTGCTCGTGTGTTGTGCCCACACCGCTGTCACCAATCTATGTAATGATACGGGGTGGTCCACAGTACCATCACTACTTTGAGTAGCGCCCAGCCGAGCGGTAAGTTTGGGCGACTACTGTGGCCGCCAAGAGGCCTACCCTGAGAATGGTAGCAATCGCCTAGTCAGAGGCTTTACGGTTATCTGGGTATCAAGGACTGCCTTGGAGTTTGTGGGAGACGAACTGCGTAACAATTTAACAATCGATTCTATTATCTACTATATACACATAAATATACATGTAGGTTCACTGGTTGAAGATATGTTTCTACAATCCCACAGTTACGTAAATTTGTAAGTTAATTAACCGTCACGCCATTATTAAATCCCAAGAGTTAATCGTAAAATTTAGAATAGTATTTAATTTCCAAAAGTAACTCGCTAAACACTGAATTTGGTTAATCGGTCAGATCAGCTTACCTCCTGTTGCCAGCCAGAGTATGAAGCAGCCCGACATCTCAACCGATGATATTTATGAAGTATAACTTCCTCTGGCCACAGAATAACGCCGTGTCGTAGACCAAAATTACTTCTCGAAACCAGTCTTGAAAGCCTGCAAGTCTTTCCCTCGAATCTGTACGCGAGTCTGCCGAGTCTTTCTTGTTTGACCTAATTTCCTTGGGATTTTATAGTGGCGTTGTGCTGACTCAAATATTTTTCTCAATACTTACAACACTTATCTCGGGCACGCATACACCTTTCAAGAAACAACTATGAAGAAAGCTGCCCAGTGTTTTCTAATTACGTCAAATAAAGTTTCACTGCCAGCACATTCCGGCTTTTACAAAAAGACTTAGTGATTACCAAATGTTGCGTACTTTACAGCACTGTAGCGAGGTACACTATCATGAACCGAGAAAATTGTACTGGGCTGTAAGATTTTGTTCTATTATTTCCTGCGCACTTAGATCAAAACATTTTTCCGTTCGTTGAACATTTAATGAGATTTTATTCGACGTCTTCATGCAAAGTTGTCGTTAGAACTGCTTATCGGAATGCCACCCCACATATCGATACGCTCCTGAAATCGTGGAAATGGAATATTCTATGATAATCTGACCGGCGATCTTCGACTTGTTTTGTGCATGCAGAAGGACCGACAGAAGGATAGATGAACAGAGTGAATTTAACCCTTCAAAGCTAAGTGATCATTATATGTACCACCTGGTTGAACATTCAACAATTCTACGTTCTGCCCACAGAGTGTATTTATGTGTTTTGTGTGTATCTGAGAACAAACACTGATTTTTTCCTTATACAGCATTAACTGACTGGTTTTTATAAGAGAGATATAGTGTTTACTGCGCGGTACGGGCTGTGTCTATAAATATAATTCAGGTTAATTTTAGTCTTCAGTTGTGTTCAGAGTCTAGCCGAGTAAGGACGTGTGCCTCTAGCTCCCTCTGACGGCTGTGATACGTACAAATTAAATCGATCCCGTTCAGTGTCAGCCATCCTATACGAGGAACGTATACGGTACCCAGTATTTGTTATACGCGAAAACCAGCCTACAAATTAAACACTGTGAGTCTACTGCGACGAAGGTGAATATGCAGGGCCAAGAGCCCATGCAGTATACCCAGTCCGAAGCGGAGGGATCATTCGACCGTTCTCAACAAAAACCAAGTATGATGCAGCAGACCCAGCTCCCCCAGCTAAGGACGCCCAACTACAACCAACAACAGCAAATACGATCCTGTGAGACTACAGCAACCAAGACGTATGCAGAGCCAGAAGCCCATGCAGTATACACAATCTAAAGCAGATGGATCCTCCGACCATCCTCACCAAAAACCGTGTGTGACGCAGGGGACGCAACCTCCGCAGCTAAGGACACCAAATCACAATCAAAGACAGCAAGTACATTTCCTAACTCAATACACTGTAAATAGTGATCACGCTCAACCCATGGAACACCAACAATATGCCTCAACATTCCCAGCATTGTCCACGCCACCTGAGCCCCATTGGCAGAAAGTTGAATACAAGAAACGACCAAGAGATATCCCTGAAACTCACATTCAAAACAACAAACAAATCAAATTAAACGACTACTGGCTGAACCCGCCACCCTCACAAACTACAAACAGATTTGATGCACTAAATGAAGACGACCAAGACGAAGGTGGAGAGAAAGCAACTACCAAATCACCCAAACCTCCACCAATATTTATAGCGGGAGTGCACAATATTAAAACTCTCAAAGAGCTGTTAGTAGCAGTATCTGGAGATGACTTCGAACTCAAGGTACTAAACGGCAATGAAGTCAAAGTCCAACCAAAATCTGCTGACAAATACAGAACAATCATAAACGCATTGATAGAAAAACACACGGAGTTCCATACTTACCAACCCAAAGAAGAAAGATGTTTCCGTACAGTCCTCAGGGTTATGCACTACTCCACAGATGAAGAAGACAAAAATACAGCTATTGAGCACCATGGACATACAGTAATTAACGTCCACAACATCAAACAACAACGGACTAACATACCCCTGTCATGATTCTTTGTCGATCTAAAACCAAACGCAAATAATAAAGACATCTACCATTTTGAGACATTAAACTACACTAAGGTGAGGTCTGAGGCACCAAGACTCAAGCGAAACATACCGCAATGTGGCAAATGTCAGAGATATGGACATACCCAAGCCTACTGTTTTCACAGCCCCAGTTGTGTCAAATGCGCAGGCAATCATAACACTAAACATTGCCCACGTAAAGAAAAATCTGAACAAGTCAAGTGCGTCCTTTGCAATGGCAACCATCCGGCCAACTAAAGGATGCACCGTTTACAAAGACATAAGAAACGAAGCTTTCCACCACTGAGAAGCGAATTAGAAGATAAACCACTCGCCTCCAAACCTTAACCATACATCAGACCTGGCTTATCATCCTCTGCCGCGCTCTCATCACAACAAGAGCAGTACGTAACTGCCACGGCAAGTATCCAACAAATACCCACCCAACAACAGCAAACCCACCCACAAACAAGTGAAATACATGAATTACAAACCATGTTGAAAAGACTCATGGAACAGTTGAGCACAATGCTACACCTACTAACAACTGTCGTATCCAA
>Ga0123357_10010019_pt1 | contig 12014 bp, 7 predicted proteins | sample TergutEmb28metaG_FD_89873 | JGI IMG/M metagenome (GOLD analysis project Ga0123357, IMG submission 89873) | Embiratermes neotenicus P4 segment gut microbial communities from Petit-Saut dam, French Guiana - Emb289 P4 | ecosystem: Host-associated > Arthropoda: Insects > Digestive system > Gut ...
GGAAAAAGCTAGCAGACCCGCCTATTGGACCAAAACCACCATATAGTTTGTTATATAGTGTACAATACTCATGTAAGCACTAAAGGGATCCCTAAGTGTACACGGCATTTGGAACGATTAGTTAAAGTTGGCATATAGCCTGAAGATGACTGAAACAAGTCGAAACATGTAGCTATATTTTTATTTATAATAAATAAATATTATATGTTGTGTTTGACGGAAAATAATTTCTTATTTGACTAAACCTTTTGTCATAAGTAGAGGGGTTGGGCAGGGAGATGGTTTGTCTACAATATTGTTCAACCTCATTCTCCACAAAGCACTGAATAACCTGGAACAAAGCAATATGGTTTTGAACAGACTGACACAAATCTGTGGATATGCCGATGACATTTTGGTAATTGCAAGGAGCCTTCCAGCTCTTGAAGCAATGTGTGCTGAGATAAGCAGAGAAGCAGGCAGAGTGGGCCTGGTAATAAACCTCGACAAGACCATATATATGAGATTTTCAGCGTCCCCATCCCGAAGATCAGTGAAAAGGGCAACCATAAATGGTGTAACTTATGAAGAAGTAGTCGAGTTCATATATTTGTGTACGCTAATCAGTAATGATAATGGCGTAGAAAAAGAAATAAACAGACGTATTTTGGCCGGCAATAGAACTTACTTGGCCGCTATAAGTCTCTTCAGGATTCGACTTTTATCCAGAGCTACTAAAATTATATTACATAAGACACTAATGAGACCGGTAGTGTCGTACGGAGTGGAAGCATGGATGTTGACGAAGAAAGAAGAACAAGCTCTGCTAATTTTTGAAAGGAAAATATTTAGAAGAATATATGGTCCTAAATATGAAAAGTAGGACGAATCGAGAATTAGAAGAGATGAGCAAAGGAGAAATTGAGAGAGTTGGTGGCAGATAGGAAAAAATGGAAGGGCATTGTTCGACAGAGTAAAGCCCACAGTGGGCTGTATTGCCAATGGAAGAAGAAGAAGAAGAAGAAGAAGAAGAAGAAGATGATGATGATGATGATGATGATAAGCTCAGAGGAAAAATACACTTGAAATATAAAGCACTAATAATAACCAACGGACATTTTTATGCACAGAGCCTACAGAGTATATAGCTTTTATCAGTCCTTGAAACGGTCTGTAAGGAAAATTACAGAAACATGCCCTCCTTACACTTATATTTGCACAGTAAAACTAAAACTTCAGCCAACACATGTGGATTCGTAATCGTAAATTTGTTGCTTGATATGCCACTCAATGTGCCTACAGCCTCCATCCTGTAACTACCGCATTGTTGCAAAAACACCTTCCCTCTCAGGAGCGAAATATTTATTGGCATGACGTGGAGTATTGTGAGAATTAACTCCATGCATCACTCTCTTTCTCGAGCATTCTAACAGCCATTCAACTGGGCAAGTATTGTTCATCTTCCGCAAAAGTAAACAGTTTCCCAGCGTTCAAAGCCACATCAGGTCAAGCGACCGTAATTTATTCTCTAATAACGCGCGTCATGCAAAGAGAATAATTACACAGAAAAGAAAGTATTCTAGAATCTGATGTCGTGAAGAACTTCCGTCCCCTGCATATGGAGACAACAGATTACTCCGAAACTCTACATCCTGTGTGCCAAACCAAACAGCACGGCGTTACAATCGCTGAAGAAGGGAATGTACTTTTTTTGAGTGCTTCTGTTTCTACTTTCTTTTTTTCTCCTCTTCATTTCCTTCATCATCGTCTTCTTCACTTTATGAGCGTTTGCATCATAAAAAGCACTCCGTCTGTCTGCAAAATGGAACAACGCCGGAAATGGTAAACGGACGTTCACAGAATGTGATATTGTAGAACTTTACGAAGCATTGTGGTCATATTCACATGCACTTACTCGTACGTACAAAAACTTTAACCTCTACCTTTCGCAACAACCACAATCGATTTTAGGCAATTCTAAAACGGGAAATATCTTAAGGACGGTTCTTGTCACGCTTGATTTTAGCGCCGTGGCTAGGTTAAAGGCTAAAGCACGAATCTGCGCAGCTGATTTCCTGTCCTGACACACGGACTGCATGGCGCGCGCCAACACGAGATAACGCTGCAAAGCCTAGACAGAGTGTGCGATTCACAGTTCTTTGTGGTGACAGCGCCAGTTATGTCCACCCTGCATAATTTTACAGTACTGTGCTCTTACGCTTTCTTCCTTTTGCCTTTATTCATTTTCTTATTCTCATCCTTTTTTTTCTTAAACATTACGTTCATTTTTCTTCCATGCCGTGACGCCAACAGCCGATTGTTCAGAATTTACTTTTCGTTAATTATTAATGCTGTTTACTTCTCACCCAATACTATTCGGGTGATGAAATCGAGAAGAATGAGATGGGCGGGGTATGTAGCACGTATTGGAGAGATCAGAGGTGTATACAGGATTTTAGTGGGGAAACCTGAGAGACCGCTTGGAACACCCAGGTGTAGATGGGAGGATAATATTAAGATGGTTCTTCAGGAAGTGGGATGTGGGGGCACGGACTAGATCGATATGGATCGATATGGCTCAGGATAGGGATAAGTGGCGGACACTTGTGAATGCGGTAATGAACTTTCAAGTTCCACAAAATGCGGGGAATTTCTTGACTAGCTGAGAACCGGTTAGCTTCTCAAGAAGGATTATGCTCCGCGCAGTAAGTAAGTAAGTAAGTACTGTCGCTGTTTTAATTCTTTAAGGTCCCGGTGAAACAGTATTCACTCTGAATACTTGACATTATTAATACTAAACACAACGGAATAAACAATATAAAATACTTTTCTATCCAGCTTTACTCGATTGCCGAAACAGCACTCTTTTGAAGTGTTCGCAAGCTTCGTCCGTTTTGTCCGCCAGGTAAGAGCAACACACAGATGAAAATGATTCTGGAGCATTAGTGGAATGATAATAACAGGAGAAAACCCTGTCCCAGTGCCAATGCAAGACGAAGAATAATCTGACATAAATATCAAAGGCCTACCGCACAGTAAACACCCTTCACCTCGGTTATAGAAGCCAGAAGGTTAATATTCTGTAGGGAAATAATCGTATTTGATCGGAAAGTCATGTAAAACTAAAAATTCAGTCTGTGGGCAGAACGTAGAATTTTTAAATGTTATACCTGATCTAACAAATAATAACCGCTAGGCTTGAAAATGTTAATAATAATTTTAAAAAAAATTCTGGTCAGGCCTTATGCCCGTTAGTTGCAAGGATCTACCGAAAAAAAAAACTGAGACATAAGAACACGAATATTGTGTGTTAGCAGAACCGGCATTCCTTTCAATGCTCTTTGGCACATGAAAAGTATTTGAAATGTAAAACTTGGCAATAAGTTGGCAAATAGAATTGAATGTCCTAGAAAAGCGAAGCTGCTAGTCATGCTTATTGGAAAGTCGTGTGACATCGAGAGAAAGGAGCGGTGGAACAGCGGCGGACTGTCAAATCACTGCTGCACGGAAGTTCTCCATCAAAGGGCACCACACCGCTACCATGCGGCATGTCGGATTATACAGGATATACACAAAAGAACTGTGCGGTTTCAAAAGTTAAAAAGAAATTTATTTCTCGCCTTACACGGGTGCAACGTACACCGTCAGCAGCAGCAACTGTCCAAGTTTCTCATGCGCTACCAGCAGGTGCCACCTGGCAGGTGCGTCTTTTCTAAACCGAGCACGAAACTCACGCTGCAGTGCAATCACAGATCTGGACACCTCAAAACGGAGCACACAGGAAGCCTTTTCGTGCTTCGACGCCATCTTGGAAACTGGCCCTACGGCCCCACAGTAAGCACGAGAAGCGAACTGCTGGTAGCGCATGAGAAACTTGGACAGTTGCTGCTGCTGACGGTGTACGTTGTGCCCGTGTAAGGCGAGAAATAAATTTCTTTTTAACTTTTGAAACCGCAAAATTCTTTCGTTTATACCCTGTATATTATCAATTAAGCACGTTTTGAGCATAAAAGTGTCCGGTTTCTGTGATGTAGCAATGTATACTTTCATAGACAACTACCAAAGTTTCACAACAAGATAGCCTACTGCCTCCATTTTCAGGGTAACGACCCCGACATAACTCAGCTGGAATAGGCTGTGTGCCAGCCGAGACGCTATCAAATACCCCACGAACACGGGTGTCAACAACCAAACTTACATACCAACATATGCACAAAACTAAAGTAAAATTCATATAAAAGTCTGTACACTCCTGCATGTTTCGTCATATAACATCTGCCGACACTGGACGCATCCATATACGTGAAAGGGACGTGATCCTTTGGATCGAATAGATCATTACGACTGGAAGTTTGTATGCGTATAATATTACGAAAAGTGTAAATTTTAATTAAAAACGTATCAACTTTGTAATGGCCACGGTGTCCATATTGCTGCATTTCATGGATAGGTACTGTTTTATACATGCCTTCTTTTTAAAATTTTGACATGGTACACCAGATATTAATGTGTTGGCAGTAAGTATTCCTTTGTACTTACATCCCTGATGATGGCGATTTATCGCCGAAAAATGTAGGAATGTACAACTTATGCATGAAGCAGGTAATCAAACTGTTAATATTTGCCGTCAAACACAACAATCTTATAGTAGTTATTAGTTTATATATTGTGCTGGCTACATGCTGACCATCTTCAGGCCAACTTATAGAAACATAAGGTACAATCAGTGCATATTTATTGACATAAATGTACAATCATTGCATATTTATGTACATAAATACGCACTGATTGTACCTTATATTCTATAAGTTGACCTGAAGATGGTCAAGAATGACCGGAACATGTAGCCAGTATACTACATAAACTAATAAAAATAAACGATTGTCGTGTTTGAAGGCAAATGTTAACAATTTGTTTACCTTGTAACTTTAAACACAACGGGATGTCCTCTATAAAAATAATTTTGCATGAAACTTAATTGTCTTTTGTGCGTATGTTGGTACGTATATTTGACTGTCAGCACAATGCACGGCAAGAATAATATCAAACATGTCTCTCACAGTACCGCTGCATCAGCCTGTTCTGAGCCATCTCGTAGGTTTGGAGAGCAGGATACGTTGGATAAACAAATATTCAGAAATGACAGAAAGCAGACAACACAAACGCGCTTTTAAACGTCATTTGAAAATACGAGCAACGTCCTTTCATTTAATATTTACCACACTTATCTACAATAAATCACATCAACGGTACCTAGCGGCCTACAATTACATTACAGGTAACTTATATCCGGTTAGCGCTCCACTCGGCTAGTCCGGGAACTTTCAGCTCGCACTCATACTCGTGGTGATAATCGTTGGTTTGAGAAGTGCTCTTTGCAAAAGTTACAACAAATTTTGAATACGTATCATGTGTAGAAATTTGAAGGATGGTTCAGTCCGTGCCATTTTTCAGGTGGTTTAGTCCACACCATTTGGTTGCCTCATTCTTATCGCAGAGGCCTGGATTTAATCTGAGGGTAAACAGAGTTAAACTTGTACATAAAGCTGCAATAAACCGGTTTCTTTTCATGGTATTTGGCACTTCCTCTACCAATTGTCATTCCACTAGTGATCCATTCTCCATTTGCATTACGGCTGGTACATTAGGAACATCAGAGAACGCAGTACCAACGAACTGGGTCATGAAACAAATGAAAAATAACACTGGCTCTAAACGGAAGATACGTACCAACAATTGAGAAGCCTCGTGGATATATTGAGCTGGCTCCAACACTGAAAATTACTTCAGGCTGGAAAATCACTTAGCGACAATTAGGAATATATTTAGAAAAAAATTACATTCCGGAAATGTTAGCAAAATGAGGAAATGAGCGGCAACCAAATAAATGCAAGTTTCTCTAATGCACGTCAGACACCACACGGTTTTCGATTTTTAAGTGTCTTGATATGTTTAGCAACGCTGTCTGTTATCTCGGTCTGTATATTGTCGAATTACAGGATGATCAGGAACAATTAATTCCAAAAGAAGCGATGGGAAAAAGTTAAAATCAGTGTAATGTACTATCAAGGCACTTACTGCAAGAACTAAGGAAGAAGCGCGATTAAGACCAGACATTAGAGCCAGTCCTGAAACCGAAATTTGAATTCGGTGCTTCCCGACATTATAAGCAAGAGTCGCATCCGCTCAAAGACGGGGTGCAGTCTCATTTTAAAGTTTATCTAACAAACGCAGATTACCCTGGTCGCACAAATTCAATTACCTACAGCAACGGCTGTCAGGGTGACTTCTGTCCAGAATAAATCTACCTTTGAGGAGAGTAATCGCTGTAAACAAAACGCTTCTTACAATTACGTGACACAAAATATAAATCACCGTCAAAACAGTGCACAAAATCAAGAGTTGTAGTCCTAAAAACATGCCACTGTTCTGAAACGAATACTCAAATAATACGTTACAACAGAGTCTTGAACTCTTAGTGTTAGAGTGCATGCATGATATCAAGCGGCCAGTAACAGAAAAAATCGTTAGTAACAGACTGCAGTTAATTGGCTAAAAATATGTAAACGTCACAACAGAAAAATAAATAAAACCTGTTTAGATAAATCAACAATCAAACATTAATTATTAGTTGATAACTATCGACAAGATAATTACAACAGATTGTAGATTACCTAAATACCAAAACGTCCATACATCATTTCCTTGGAGCTCCACGGACCAAAAGTAAAGACGTATGAGTATTCGTACGGCCGGGATAGCGCAGTAGGTATGGCGACTGGCTATGGAATGAACGGTCCGTGAATCGAATCCCGGTGTGGGCTATGGTCCCTATTCAGCCTCCTGTATAATGGATACGGGGTCTCTTTTCCTGGTGTAAAGCAGCCGGCGTGTGGCATTCACGACCCACCTTCATTTAGCACCAAGGTTAAAGAAAGAGTACAGTTATATCTCTACTCCGCCTCTGGGCTTTCATGGCCAGTTATAAGGTGGATTTTACCATTTTATTAATATTCGATACGCATGCTGTACAGCGTCATAAATTGAAACCCATTATATTCACAATTACATATTATTGTCCTATCAGAAGTGCTTCCACGTTTCTCACCTGTCTTCGTCTTTTATTTTCTTCTCTACTACGTGTCTAAAAAAGGGAGGGGGCAGTCCTCTGCCCCGTCGTGGTTTAATTGTCACGACTTGACGTAAGGTGTTCTACTGCAAACGGAAAATGGCGGTCCGTTCACTTTAGTGAACTTCGCGGCAGACATTTTTCTTATTAAAGTTTCCTTCTTAACTTATTAATAAGATTGAACGCAACAGTAAACCCCGCTTCGCGCGTCCCTGTACTGCACACTACTCTCTTCACAACATTTTATAACACCTAAGGCGACAGGAATCCCACCCTTCCGTACCAATATTTACGGAACCAATTTAAAATAATCGGATATTTTTCATATCGAACCTTGAGCACATATATAAAAAACTTTTTCCGCCGAAACTTTAATTACTTTCGTCATGTTTAGGCCATTTGTCAAGATTTAAAGTTTCAAAGTCTGACAAATATGTGCTAACACAATTCATTCTCTTTTCTACCTGTCATTTTTCCATTCCATGCAGGGGTGCGGGAACACAGAGACTCTTGGACTACATAAATTCTTACAATAAACTGCACTATATCAATACTTATTATTAAAATCATTGTTGTTGTTGTTTTACCTTATCATTTTATAAGACAATTCTATGGTAATTCATGTTCTGAAATACTTTGCAGCTTCTCCTTCATTTTCTCCTATTTTTCCTCCAGCGATTCAATAACACGATTTGTACTTTTAATCTTTCATTTGCACAGACAGTTTTTAAGCCGAATCAACACACCATGCATTAATGTTGCAATGTTTAGGAATCAGACAGACTTTACATGCAAATAGATTAAAGTGTACACATTTCTTTCATTGCTGGTTGTTCCGAAACAGCAGTTCATTTACTTTTGTGTAAATAATTCTGAATATATACTCCGTACTGCAGAAATAATTAAGAAAATAGTGTAAATCTAGTGGCAGTAAAGAACACTTCCAATGTTGTTAATTTAGCAATCAAGGGCGAAAAACATATTTTAATTTTATCGCAGTTGTTGTTGATTAATTGAACAAGGCATTATTGTGTCGATGAATAATTTGAAATAACAAAATGGCACACATAACATCAGTCTAGTCATAATCAATCGGGCTCCTCCCTCTTCTTACAATTTACCGTGAACTTTTTCTCTAAAGATATAAATTTTGCTCACCGTGACTTTGGCACCATCAAACGTAAAGATACCAATTTTTTTCGAAGATGCTTTATCTAGAGACGCAGTGTGGCAGTGAGTGTTGACTAGGGGACAGCGTTGTGCACAGATAAAAAAAGAAAGTTAGGGCACAACGAAGGTTCTGCAGAGATTGAAATGGGATATGAACTGAAAGGATTCTGCAGAGACGTAAACAAAGTTACTGAAACTAGACAATTTCTACTTGGTAGGCTGGAAGTGTTCATGAGGAGTGCAGAGCAAGTTACGAGTGTCAGAAAGGCGCTGCAGAGATGTAAGTGAATTTGAAGAGATTAGAAGTGTTCGGCCGGGACGGAGAGGAGGATATGGAGATTGGGAGATTTCTTAACAGAGGTAAAAATTTAGTGAGACCAGGCGCTTCTTGCAGAAAAAGGAACATTTCGGAAACTGGAAGAGTTCTACAGGGATGGTAAGGGGGATAAGGAAAATGGAAAGATTCTGCAGAGACTTTTGTGTGTCGTTGTATTACATCGAATTAAGACGAACAACTTAATCGAAAATCCCGCCAGTTGTGAAATCCTTGCAGTGATACGGTTGGAGAAAGGAAAAAAAATTACTGCAGCCGAAATTCATGGAAAATTGTGTGGTGTTTGAGAAGCAAGTGTAAAGAGTGAGCAGAAGTGCGGCAGTGAGTTAGGCAATTCAAAGATGGCTGATCAAAGGTGCACCATGAAGATCGCATTGGCCGCCCGTCCGTCGTGAATGGCGACCTTTTTGAGGAAGTCAACAACAAAATTCGCGAAAATCGACGGTTAACAATTTCAGAGTAATCGACGTGTTCTCCACGAATTTCACTACATTATTGAATGAAACTGTGACAGAGAGGCTGCACTACCCTAAAGTTTGTGCAAGATGGGTGCCCAAAATACTACCGGTTGAACAAGTATTCATTCAGAAAGGGATAGAACACACAATAACATGCCAGAAAAAAGACAGTGAAAATCCAACTAGAATACGTATTAACAAGAAAGAGCTAAAGAACTGAAATAATGGTCTTTTGGTTTCTTACACCGTATAGTGATTCAGACGGATGACAAACATGCACCTGAAGTAACTTCAGTCATTCAGTACATAGAGGCAGCACGTTGCTCCGAAAAGTCGGAAAATGATATAGAATTATAAAACCATTTTTCGAGCAATTCCAGCAATGTAAACCTGAAAATACATATCAGTAAATAAAAATGTTTACATCCGCCTTAAAAGTTATTTTGACGGAATGTCGCCCTATCTACGACAGACAGCAAAACAAGAAGAAATATTGCATTGCGGCGGGAAACAGTTATATTTTGAACACCAGCTGCTTCTTATCTTGGACACAGATGTGCCTATTGCAAGACCTGCTGAATTTTCAAGCCTGTATCACAAAGTTCTGTCGCAGTAGTGGCGACGTTATGAGCAATAAAGCAGTGTTATGTTACAGGAATCATTAAAACAGTCGTTAAGACGATCTTAGTTCTACCTGCACTGTCGCACTTCTCCGCAGACATTACATTGTTTTTGGAAAAAATCCTTTCAAAATTCCACGCGTAAACATGTGGATCTTTCGTCAAATGCTTGGACAAACAGGAATGCAATTGAGAATCGCGCACATAATTCGCTTTATCCCTTCAAAAAAAAAAGCACAAACACGATTTTTCTAATAACAGAAATATTACGTCGGATACCGGGGAGGCCTGAACAAAAACTTACTTCCACAAAGATTTATTCAGTATTCCGGGATGCTCGGTTTATGACAGATGGCATTACGCGTCCGAAACCCTCGACATATATATATATATATACTTTCACCTAAAGTAGACACTAAGTGTCTGATATAAGAGTACAGCGTTAAAAGTCAGACGGCGTCGTATGTACATATTGTCACCTGCCGTACATCCGCAGTGTATGGCATATGGCATTAATCGTCAGGTGGCCTCGATATGTACATACTTTCACCTGCGGTAGACCCTCAGTGTCTGACATATCGGGTTAGTCGTCAAACTGCCGCAACATTTACATACTTTCACTTTATTTTCAGTAGACCCTTAGGGTCTGACAGATGGCATTATTCGTCAGACGGCCATGGGCTGTACATACTTTCACCTGAAGTATAACCTCAGTGTCTGACAGCCTGCATTAGTCGTCAGACGGCACATACATATGCATAATTTCATGTACAGCAGACCGTCGGTGTCTGACAGATTGCATTAGTCGTCAGACGACCTCTACATGTGCATGCTTTCACCTGCAGCAGACCATCAGTGTCCGACATATGGCGTTAGTCGTCAGATGGTCTTCGTGTTCAAATGCAACAGAATACTAGATATTACGTGCTGGACGAAATCCGATAATTCAGTGACGACACTCGCTGGGAGTTCGAACCTGCCTTCTGAAGTTTTTCAGTCAGGTTATCATGCGTGACCAATCAATATATGTGAGGTAACCTCCTCCGTCTTGTATCGCACAAGTAGAGCAAAACACGACACTTTATATCTACAAACCTTACACACACACACACGCACGCACACACACACACAAACACACACACAAAATTCTCTTTCCAACCACATACGTAATGCACCCGCTCAGGAAACCAAACTGAAATCTCACTCAAACCATGAAATTCTCCTTCCTAATTTATACCACCACATAAAAATTGGTACGTATTTAATTTCCCCAACACGAGTCGGTATATCGACTCGCTACGGGCTAGACGGTCCGGGGATCGAATCCCGGTGGAAACGAGATTTTCCGCAACCGTCCAGACTGTCGCTGAGGCTCACCCAATCTCCTATACAAAGAGTATCGGATCATTTCCGGGCGTGGCATTAACCATCCACCCCATCTAGCGCCGATGTTAAAGAAGAAGTATAGCTATACCTCTTCTCCCCTTCTGTGTCTCCATGGAAAGTGTAGTGTATAAACATCACCCTTACGTTTTAAATACCTGTTACACGTTCCAAAACGTATTTTTCTTATACGACTAAGCCGAAGAGTGTAATTTACAATGTACCTCATTTTGATATGATATATGGTATGTTATGATATATGATATATGGTAGGATATATTTGTTAACTGCAGTAGGGTAGCCACCCGGTGGCAGTTGTACGGTACACATGTGCACACAAACAATAAGTAGAACGACACAAAACAAACAATAAATAGAACAACAAAACAATTTGGAAGAGTGCGGGCCGTGAACCATCTTTGCGGGTTTTACCCTGGCATTTGCCTTACAGCTGAGGAAAAAACACGGAAAAACCTCAGTCAGGGTAGCCGAAGAGTGCCAGCTGGCACGATAAACATACAATAAGAATACATAGACATAATAAGGAAGATGCATAAATTACAGTATTAAATAGGAATGCAAACATATATACATTGCTAATATGAACCTAAATAATATATAGAACATATAATCTGCAACTTCATATTTTCTACGTGTCTTCAAATAACGTTCTAATAATATTACTCACACCATCACTACACTGCAACACTTCGCTACACTTCACCGCACTTCACTCAACTACACTTCACTACACTTATCGACACTACACTTCCTGTCATTTACATTTCACTACCCTCTCATTTGGCTTAACCCATTTACATTTCCTATCGTTCTGTTTCACCTCACATCACTAAACTAGACACAGTACAGTTCTGTTTCACCTCACATCACTAAACTAGACACAGTACAGTTCTGTTTCACCTCACATCACTAAACTAGAC
>Ga0123357_10010020_pt1 | contig 12014 bp, 9 predicted proteins | sample TergutEmb28metaG_FD_89873 | JGI IMG/M metagenome (GOLD analysis project Ga0123357, IMG submission 89873) | Embiratermes neotenicus P4 segment gut microbial communities from Petit-Saut dam, French Guiana - Emb289 P4 | ecosystem: Host-associated > Arthropoda: Insects > Digestive system > Gut ...
AAAAAAAAGTATACCGCAATAAAACTCATTTTATTCTTTAAAAAAAGCTAGTAATACATGTTGTTCCCGGCCCTTTTAGTGATCCTCCCGGTCAAAGTGAAAAAAGAAAGGGGGGGGGGGGGAGTGGAGACGACATGGAAGATAAGCCAGAGCACACACACACATCCTGCTCGCTGCCTTGATATTACCGAAGTGATCCCGTGTATAATGCTTTCGCCACAAACGTCAGTTAACTCTGTTGGCCACCTGACATCCATTCTGTAATACGATCCCCGCACACCTGCAAAAACGGTTGCTAAGCGGAAAGCCCAAGCCCGAAATGAGCAGAGTGAGCAAAACGAACGTAGAACGTCCGTCGGAGACTTTCCGACGCAAACGGTAAAAAATTTATATGAGTTTAAAAAAGCCGTTACATCTCAAGAAAGCCTGTTCTCGGGTTCGTACCTGAAACGGGCGGCTTAATGTTGTAAAATTCAATTGTTGTTACTGTACTTCTAATCTCTTCTAATTGGAATATCTGTGCTTAAGCACTGGGTAAAGAAGACGTATGAGGAAATGTAGGTATAGCTTCATGTATTCTTAACCTTGGCGCTAAATGTACGTGAGTGGGTAGCTTCAAAGCTGGGATGCTTCACTGCCGAGGGAGGATTACCCGGTTACCATAGATTATGAGGCTGTTCGAGTCCCAGAACCCGTCTGGATACTGTGGAGCACAGAGAAAAATTCTTACTCTTCCTTGAATGGAACCCGGATTTCTAGGACGTGCATGTCGTAGCCTTGTCACTATACTGACTCAGCTAACTCGACCCCTCTGCTTATATCGAACCTCGGCACGACGATAGAGTTGGCTGAGGACTGCTGACCGAAGTCATGAGTCGAAGTCTCAATTGTAAAGTTGTACCTGTGCATGCCGTAGAGGCGTGTGTGTTTGTGGAGGTATGGGTCCACTAAATCGTAACCTCGCCTCAAGACGGCACTGAGCGGTTAGCCTCACGCCTTGAACGTTTTACTCTCAAGTACAGAACCACCGGTACCCGTTAAATAGGATGCTGGGTGGGCCCCGTAGTGGGTATGAACACTGAGGAAGAGATAAACCTCTTGGCCGTACGGGGAATCTAACAGCTATTCATTACAGCCAGCCCGTGACGTAATCACTGAACTGACTGAGCTATCGCATTTCCAGTCTCAATACTGTCTGTAAACATTTTCACATTCTTCACTAGATGGAATTACGTAAGCATTTCTTATGTATTCCAAATGTCCATCTACCACTTAATTTGTCATTTGGAACTCTAAAACTGTTAGCCGAAAGTTGGCGATTGTCAAGCTGTTTTTAAGTAAATTTATATAATTCTCGGTTATAACACGTGTCTTATTTCCAGATATTCTGAATGGTGTTTTCTTCCATTAGAACGAGAAGTCGCGTGTCGATCGGAACAAGTTGAAATACAATTTTAATCGAAATATTACTTTTGAGACATTTTGTTTTATTAGAAAACATATTTCGATTATGAGAATTGCCAAGGAAATTTTTGGACGTATCACATCCTTTGTTTTCGATTTTTAACTGACACGTGTTACCAAATTTTTGTAATCCACCACTGGAGTTCATGAACATTGACACGATCGCCCTCTGAGGACGTAAGTACCTTATACCACTGATTCCCGTCTAAACACTGGAATTGACTCTGTAACGTTCGTTGAGGGTGGACGTGTGCTAGTTTGCTGCCGATCTGCAGGCTGCAACATAGGTTGCTACATAGGGGTTTCCCGCGCTGCCACAGTAAGTGTAATTTGCTACTCAGCCGGTGCATATGATTTTACGTTAATTAATTTGAGCTGAAAATAGTTGGAAACCAAATGAGCTTCTTGACATTAACTACGATTTTGGCGCTTTCCGAAAGTTACGAACTGAACATAACCTAACATCGCTGTGGCTGTAAAGGCCAACGTAGTTTATCTGCAGTTTGACAGTTACACGTTTCGAGTCAAATGTATTGCACTTCAGGTTTAATGCGTAACTCTTATCCGTATGAATTAATGCAAAATACTAGTTGCAGAAGTCAATTTTTACGTGAATCTGCATTTCTAAATTTTCTAATGTATTCATCCGCGAGCAACAGCTACAGGTTAAACTACGTGTTCTAAAATCGTAATGGACGGTTTTTTTGAAATACGGTAGGCACAAACAAGCAGCTTTTCACCATTACTTACAAATTATTTGAAAGGAACATATCAAATGGTGTAACTTGTGTTACTGGCGTGTATTCGGTAGGCAATCAGAATCCTGACATGGGAACTTTTTTGTCATTACCAAGAATTATCATGGCTTCCTGACAGAATGTCAGATTGTGTAAGGATAAATTACATTCATGATTCCTGGTAATTTCCTGTAGGATGATACGTTATAATAGGTCAAAACTTCTGCTTTATACACTTCTCTTTCTAGTATTACACAACCTTTAACTTGGTAAAACATAATGATTTTCTGAAACGTTATTGGTCACCAGTTAGTTTTCATCTGAAGTTTGTAAAACTGTCACAGGTTATAATTTATAAAACTCTACCTCCACAAACTTAGATTTTTCGTTCATGGAGTGGGATCTTCATTGGTGAGGAACAGAATATGTCAGAAGCAGTACATGCATATAAAGATAAATATAATAGACATAGTATAGGAAATAGCATCTAGTTCTGATGTTAAGAATGTGTGGAGCCATATCTCTACACCACTCATACTCCTTCATGGCGTGGAAGAGGAAGTAGGTTACTATTAGTATTAGTAACACTTTATGTTGGAATTACTGTTTTGTGGTTTTATTCTATGTTGAGTTTCCTCGGTATGGTTACCATTCTCGTCAGTGCTGTCAGAGGACCTCTGCTCTTTCCTTCTTCCTTGTTGTGTATTATCTTGTTTTCTAATCATCATCGCTGTCCCACGAGTAGCTAGGGATGTCTTCTGTCCACTACAGTATAGCTCCGCCTGCCGCAGTAAGGCTGCTTCAATCCGAGGGTCGCCACTTCTCGAAGTTCACCGTTCTTGGTTTCTTACCCTCCGCCGCAGATGCATCTCTAGTCCCTCGTTACGGTAGTGTAAACCTTGGACTAGGGGATTTGTTTTCGAGGTTTACTCCTCTAGATCCGCCGTGTTCCGTTTAAACAGACTAATCTCTGGTCGGATATAGTTACTCACTACGCACGGACTGTCTTGTGTGCAGGGAAGTGAGATTATTATTATTATTAAAAACATTCGGGGTCCATAAAATGTGGGGAAGTCTGTGACTCGCTGAATAAGTGCTAGCTCCTTAAGAAGAACTCTGCACCATGTAGTTAGTTATTGCATATATTATTATTATTATTATTATTATTATTATTAAAACGTAGATAATCATAAATACTAGGGTACTAAAAATAGCATCTGCTTCTTCAAAAGCAGAAAGTTGCATCACAATTACTAAGACAAAATCAGCCATTCAACGTTTTGGATGAGTTAAATCCGGTTCATAACGTGGCACTCTTATTCCATTTTAGTATTATACTCCGGTATTTTTAAGTAGCCGTTTCTGAATAGGTTTCTCCACATAATTCTGTAGGCACTTCGTGCCGCCCATTTGAGGAATACGTTCAGACTAGCGTAACAATATCCTGACTAGAACATGTATCACAGCGTTCTGAGTTATGTAATTTTCTGTCTGTATTCTCCGTTGATTGCCATTTAATACAATGTTGTAGGACCTAGACAGACTTTTTCATTACATTTTGGCTTTACTGGGTAAAGAACTGTTATTTTTCTAATTGGTATTAATGTTTATTTGCAAACCGTTTTATTTATTTTCAATGTCTTCCTTCAAATCACTTATTTTTTCAGTTATTTTTAACACACGGGTTTGATGTAGGAAGCATCTGATAGCAACTGTGATCATTATGTTACTCAACTTTAGTAGTAATTTGTCAAAATAAATTTCGATAATTGTCAGAAATTCTCTAAATCCCCCCCCCTCAGACACAATAAAGATATAGCATTTTATATGAATGCAAGGCCGGCAGACAGCAGGCCGGCAGGCATTGGGGTTCATTTCTGTGGCTTACTCTGTTCGGGAGTACTTGTGCGCAAGTATAAAAATTCTCGCATTTTCTGAGGTGTTTCTGCAACAAATATAAACAAACATTCTTACGTTCCCGCGAGTGTTTGTGAACTGAATAAAACATATTACGCTCGGGAACGCCTGTGCGTAAAAGGAACATTTTTATACCCCGTAGTTTTAAAATATATTACTTTTTATGACCTCGAATTGTGTTTTTATTCATTAGTTTTTTTTACAAGTGGACCCGTGGAAGCTTAGTGTTCGTGTTTATCTTTTTGTGTCTAATTATGTGTGATCCGAATAAGGAGGTGTCTGCAAAGACCTCATAAGTGATAGTGATAATGCTGGAATGATAAGTGCAGTGATTTTGTCTACGGTTGCAACTACCCCGGCATTACAGCAGTATGCATCCGAAGGACTTCGAACACAACACCATGGCAAGAGGAGCAACACACGCAGTCGGAGACATCGATGGACAACTAAAGGTAGGTCCCACACATCGATTGCCAGCACGAGCGCCAGCAACAAACGGCGAGTCACTGACCTCTGTCTTTTTTTGTTCATTGTTAGAAATGTAGAAACATTAGCACATCAATACACTTTACTCTTCAATTGCCGATAAAATTGTCGTGGGAGTTAAATGTTTTACGTAAAGAAAGCATTACTGACCCAGTATTTAAGTTGTATTCGAACAAACGAATACATTAGAATTCACCTGAATCTATTAGCTTCGGATATTCAGTGATTATAGACACTAGGCTGCAATACATGACGTAGGTTTCTTATTACCTTGGTAAACTTCTCTGCGTGGCCTGATGGCGAACTAAGGGGAAGGTCGTTTATTGGATTGCGTTTACATTATCCTTCGATTTCCGAAGTGAGTGGAACGTCCTTTCAAGACGATTCTTTGGATTTGCAGTTTCAGTAGACGAACCCATTGATATATTGTTTTGTTAAAGCTGCAAAAGCGCATTTCACGAATTTACCACCAAACTTTCGTAATTTTCAAAACGAAACGTCGAACATATGTGTATATTAGGAGCCAAACTGAATGTGTTACAAATCTATAGGTCCGTCACCAGCCACCAGGCTTCATGACGTTAGGTTTGTTGCTGCAAAGACGAATGTCACTGTTTATTTGTCGTTTGAGTACGAGACTTCTATACTTGTCCAATTACCATTTTGATCAATATTAGTACAGTTTTTATTACATGATTGAAAGAAATATATTTTTGAGTTGACAGCTGTTGAAATATATAATCATCGATGTTGTTTTTAACACAGGCATCAGGGTGGGAGGGCTACAGTAATTTAAATATATCGCAGGCATGAGGGTGGGAGGGCTGCAACAATGTACATATATAACATGCATCATGGAGGGAGGGAAATATGTACAATATAATGTGTATCGCCACAGTTAACTCCTAGTGTAATATACATATTATCCACATGACAAGCAGAAGGACCACGCATGTAAGCCCGTTTGATTTGCGCGCTGACATAAACTTCATTTAAAGACAAATTTACGTTGCGCCTTCAAAACAAGAGGATACTGAACTGCAAGAATTTGTACGACAAGTTAACCTGTACTTCTTTGTATCTTCCTTGTACTGTAATTTTACCTGCAACAGTCAACAGCATAAAGCTGTATTTTATTGGTCATTGCATTATCCTTTTGTTTTAAAGGATTTTACAATGAATAAGTAACATACGGCATAGATGTACGTGTAGCTTTTCCAATAGCAGAATGTATGGAAAAATGACGGAATGAAGCCAGAATAATATGTCTGAATACCTCGCTGTACTACAAGAAGATATATCACAATGAAATTCAAGACTGTGGACAGCACAGATAAGTTTCCTCTTTTCTCAAAATTCTGATTTGCAAACTCTACTTATTGGTGTTTTTACAGTGTTTTGGAGCTTTCGCATAGACGCGAAATGCTCCTTTGTATTTTTGTTATGGTTTGTTTTGCTTGTTTCAGGTCCCGCTCACATCTTGTGCCTCACCATGGCGAACGGGTGTGACAAGGAACGGTGTGTCCCTTAAATGTTGCCATTATTACGTCACAGAACCTTCTGTAGTGCCTTGGGTGTGGATATTGTTATAAATCCCAGACGGTTTGGCTGAAATTTGATCTGTATTGGACTGTGCATCTTTGTGATAACTGAAGAATAAGAACCAACTAGATGCTACTTATTGTTTTATTATGCTTCTAATAGGCTCAACATATTTCGGGCACTGTTATGCCCATCATCAGGAGCCCACGACTATAGTGCTTATTACCACATAGACCGTCCGGTTTTTGGGTTGCTGTTGGTTGGAAGTTAGGTGCAGGTAGGCTGGATAAGTGTCCGGGTTGTCCCTGCAGTTTATAATATTCATTCAAATATAATACCCATTTTTCGCGTATGTTATTGAATCTTTATTTATACCTTGTTAAAAGGGCAAAGTTGTCCCTGCTCATGCCATGAACATACAGGGAGAGAGGGGGAGTTGCTTCACTCATTCTTAACCTAAGCACTAGGAGGTGAGTGGTTAGCTTCAGGCCTCGGCTGATTTACCCCTTGGAAAGAATACCTGTACCTACTGAGTGGGAGGTTGAGTGGGTCTCAGAGCCTGTCTGGACATTCTTGGAGGAGAAGTAATCGCTTTTCCTTTATTGGGAAATATGTAATACGATACAGAAGTTCTGGAGGTAGGCGAAGTATGAAATGTGCTTTTCTACTGCAGTTCTTTTATAAGGCAAACGTAGGACTGTGTGTAAACACAAAACTGAATAAAGAATATTACACTTCTGCTTCTATTCACAGATTCAGTAATCATTGTTCATGTGATCATTAAAAGTACTTTTGGTGTTGTTCATTGTCCGTCCACATGTTTAAGACATCACCGAATAAAAGGGGTATGGGGTGAAACTAGTTAACCCACACCATTTCGTGGATCTCCCCCTTTCAATGTTTCACTTCATGGTACAGCAGTACTTCGCACGGCTGACAAAAATCCTTACGTTTTACATCCTGAAAACTAAGAAGGAAAAAAAAAGTGTATATGTGTGTGTGTGTGTGTGTGTGTGTGTGTGTGGCGGGGGAGGGGATGGAGATTCTGGTAGTATTCTGCGACAGGTTGGTGAATTTCTGTTTTGCTGAAATGTATACTTAACAAAAATTTCAAAATAATGGGTAAGAGATAAAAATTGTAACGAGCACAGATATTATTATCGTATTAGTGCAAGTGTGTGGGCCGGGATAGCATGGTCGGTAAATCGAATCTGTACGGGTAGGGGCGAGATTTTCCGCTGCGACCCTGCGGCCCATCCAGCCTCGTACACAATGGGTACCGCGTCTCTTTGGCGGAGGCACAGCGGCCGGGGCATGGAGTGGACCACCCACCCCATCTAATGCTGAGGTCAAAGAAAGAGTAGAGCTATACTTCTACTCCCCCTCTGGACCTTCATGGCTTGTTCGAGTGTGAACTTACGAATTAGTGAAAGTGTACGAGTACCAGTAGTGAGAACAGAAATCCGTATTGATAAATTTGAAACAAGTACTTAAAGAATGGACATGGTGCCGGTGTGTTCATTGCAAAGGTAAATGGAGATGAAACCGAGGAGACTGTAAATAAATAGGCTGGCACTGGAAAAACTTGGCTCCGAAAAAGTCATTTGTTTAAAAAGTACAAAAAGTCAAGATAAAATGTTCCCTTCCTTTCAAATCACTGTTGTTAAGTGTTTATCCAAAATAAACAACTGAGAGAATGCAATGTTCCTTGGCAAAAGAGGATACGTTAGTTGCAAATGATGCAAATTGGGGCATGATGAAAACACTAGCAAAGAAGTATAAACAGAATTGTACATTGTACGGAACCAGTCAAAGTTTCATAGCTGCTCCCATTAAATTATCGCCATCACAAAAAATGTTCCCAAGAGCAATTATCTTCCCATTTACTTTTCGGTCTTCCCAGTGAACATTTGCCACCTGGTTGTGTTACCAGAATTAAGCATAACACAAAGAGTGGCCTGGGTGTAAAAGATGATTCAGAAGAAACTAATTGGTAATAGTCCATAAATGGGACGTTTTACGTCATATTTTCTCAGTGTTAATTTTATCAAGTTTAGATGCCGTTTTCTAAGATACCAGACGCTGTACATTTACACAATCTTGTTACATGTAATTAAGCGTTGAATGCTTCTGCTGAATTAGGTTTACTGTAAAGATCTCTTAATATCTTTCTCTAAAATGCTGTTCGTTTGATAAATTCTGTCTTAGACGAAAGGTGCCACGCCACAGAGTCATTTGCAGAAAGCGGAGATTCACCTGAACCTGAGAGCCAGACGTCGGTGAATGATCTATGTCCCGGTGTGTCAGTTTTGTTCTCGAAGAATGGGCACCAGAGCCAGTAACGGTGCTGTGCAGGGAATGTCACCACGTTTGCTCGGACATTACTATACTGACTGATCCAACTATGCTCCTGTTGCTCAGAAGATTCCAAGATCACTTGGTAAGCTAGACAGATATTTGCATATTTTTACTTTATGTAATGAATATATTGTAACGATTTAAAACTATTGTATCCTCCATTTTCCGACGTTTTCACAAAAAAAAATTTACAAGCGACTGGTAGATTTGTCATGTTTGTGCCGCCTGTCTGTCTGCCCGTATGGAATGACTCGGCTTCCACTTGACGTATTTACAATAAATTATATAAAGACTGGAGTCCTATCAGATCAAAGTTTGGCGAAGATCGGACGCAAGTTCCTGTTTCACCCTTCAGGTTGAGAAACTCCTGTAAGTCATTATTTATTCGTAAGACAAAACGTATTCCAGCAGCCATTCAGATGTAGCACTGGTCTTAACGATTCCCCGATCTCGTCTCCAGCGTCTCTATTAATATATTCGTTCATACCGACGCGGCGTCTGGTCGCAGCAATGTTTATTCCCCCACGCAACATCTCCTCCTCCTCCTCCTTGTATGGCGATTCGGCCCATGGCCTCCTCGCTACTGAGGTTCCAGACATTTGAGTATTTTCGGTAAGAATGTCAGCCTCACACCCTTCCAACTTTCCCAGCACACCCACTTTCTTTAAGAATGGCCTCGTTTTCACGTTATTTTATTCTTTTTGTCTCGTAATGGGTAGTCACATCACCTTCCAGACAATTTAAAACACGAGGGCAACATTTCTGAAAACTGTTAAAATTACAGCCGAACAACCGAAGTACAGTCCACATTGCATCGACGTTACAGTGCCTGTTGTATAATAAAATTCGCATGCATAATTGCCTTTCTCTGCCATTTACGTGGAAGCAAAACACAATACGTGGTACGGAACCAGCAACACACAGCATTGTCCTTACTGTCACCAGAAGTCTGTTTCAGGGTACACACACTATCAATCTGTGACAGGGATCATCGTATGCAGGGCCAAGTAAGTTGCACGTGTGATCCATGACTTGCACGGAGGTGATGGCAATAGCGAGTACCAAGCTATTCGTGTGTAATGTTGCATTTATTGTGCGTTGACTTGTCACAGTTGCCATTTTGAGGTATTTTTCAAATCGTTTAAAGTAGTTAACGATGGACGAGTTCGATTTGTACCTTAAAAGGTGTCGCCTATGTGCGTCTGAACATCAGCTGGGAATCAATATGTTTGAGCCCGAAGGAGTCACATTGGAATTGAAATCCAAAATAAAGACGTACCTTTCAATAGACGTAAGTTGATACTGCTGTTGTCCCATCACGTAATTGCGAGACTTTTTTAACTGTAACGGTGCTGTAACATAAGTACCAAAAATATTTTTGTGTGCTTATTGGCGTTTTACGCCATAAATCTTAACGTATGCAAAATGTTCGACTTCTGTTTGGTTCACGTAATGTGGTTAAGGTTAATAATATTTATAGTACTAATATTGTCAGTGTGCTACAAAGTAGTAATATTTATATTGTTACATGGTTTCATTTATAGGTATGTTCAGAAGATGAATTACCAAATCGCTTGTGTTATCAGTGTTTATATCGTGTTGAAACTTTCCACAGTTTCAAATTATCGTGCCAAGAATCAGAACACACATTAAAAAATTGGCCCTTTTTTTATGAAGGATCGTGTGATAAAGTAAGTACCTACAAGGTGTTTTAACATAATCTGATTGACTGTTTCCGTAGTATTTACCATGTCCCATATAGAATCCTGTATACTATTGAAAATTTTTAAATAGAAACATACGTTTGTGCGTAGTTTTCATCCGTCTGTGCTCATTCTGCTGTAACTTTCATTCTATTGTGTTGACATGTTTCCAACCTATACTTTGTGTAGGTGCAATCAATGATGAATTGTGTTACTGTTCCTATTACAGTTTACTTGGACTTTATTGTTTGCCCAATTTAGAACATTACATGTGTTGTGGGGAGGGGGGGAAGGGGTGCCGCATGTTAGATGTTGTGTGACATTATTGGTTCAAAAGAAATAAATGTTTTCATGTTGATGTGTCATTGATATGGACGAGTAAGCAGAATTTTGTGAGCCAGGGTTGTACAGTTCTTGTAGTGGCTCAGCTGTCTTGTGTGAATGTGGAGAGGGAACTTGTAACAGCTGATATTGAGCTTAATTAATGTTTACCCAAAAATATGTCTAAGGAAAGGTTCACTGTGTTAATATATTTTGTCTGAAATTAATGTTATTGTGTTTATATTAAGCACAACACGTCAGAGGCAGGGGATGAATCAACGTTAGCCAATGGCACAGCCTTGGAGATTGTTGCAAGTACAGCTCAAGAACTGAAACCCACTTTAAGTAACAGCACTAATGTTTTCCATAGTGTGTCAGTGGAATCAGTAGCACAGCCCACAACAAACTCTGTCTCTTCTTTTAAGTGTGCACAGATGGCAGAAACAGCCATTGACAGTAAGGAGAACAAGGACTGTAAGTTACAGACTGAAGTGGATGATAAAGCTGGAATAGATTCACCTTGCACAACCAAGATAGTGAGTTATCCAAAACAGCCTCCAAAGTCAAGCAGAAAGACTGATATAGTGGCGACAAAGAAGGGAAGGAATGTTGTGAGGATCTGGGCCAATGATCAGGACAGAGTGCGAAAAGATCAGTCACCCACCAGTGATAACAATGAAGTGTCACGCATCCTTCTCAACATGTCGGGTGTTGGTACCATCTCAGTCACAAAATTTGCAACCAAAGGAATGAAGCAGGTGGATGTTAAAGATGATAGTGAGAAAAGTGGCATTGCTGACACACAGCAGTCACAGAAAGTTGTCTTTCCTGCTGATGATTATGTTTCTCATGAGAGTGAGGCTCTTAGAGGGTTTGACTTAGAGGAAATATCCACCATGCCAGAAACAGAAGAATGTGTGACAAATAAGTTGGGGGAGGAAGCAGAACAGACATCCGCGGTAGCAGAAGTGGTAAATAGTGAATCTGAGCATACCAAAATTGACGTGAATGGCAGTGTGCACGTTGATGAAAATGAGCCCAAGAATATGGCCAGACTGGAGTTGCAAGATCCAGTTAAGTAAGTAGAATGACTTGCAGTTAATTAAGTTCAGATGAACCTTTCCCTGTCAGATGTGGGTGCTGTATGGAAGTTAGTTCTTGTTATAGAGTTGGCTTACAGTTGTCACTTGTATGTGTTATTCATAATATAAAGTATAACATATCAGTCGAAACACAACAGTTTTATTACATAAAATGCTATCTTAGGGTGACATGTTTCGACTCTTTGTGAGTCATCTTCAGGCACTCTAAAGTACAGATCCAAGGTTAACAATGTTTAGAGTGCATTCTGGGAACCCCAAACGCTTACAATAGGTAGCATAATTGTTACAAGAGTACATGTGTCAGTAGATTTTGATATATATACAATAGATTATAGTTTAAAAATTAAAACAATAAAATTCATAAAAATAGTTGTGTTGTATGA
>Ga0123357_10010022_pt1 | contig 12013 bp, 8 predicted proteins | sample TergutEmb28metaG_FD_89873 | JGI IMG/M metagenome (GOLD analysis project Ga0123357, IMG submission 89873) | Embiratermes neotenicus P4 segment gut microbial communities from Petit-Saut dam, French Guiana - Emb289 P4 | ecosystem: Host-associated > Arthropoda: Insects > Digestive system > Gut ...
CTGGTGCTCTCGCAGTACGTCGAGGCGCCGTACGCGCGTCGGCTGCTGGAGGACCACCGCGGCGGGGTCGGCTATCTGCTCAAAGACCACGTGGAGGACTTGGACGCGTTCGCCGAGGCGCTGGACCGGGTGTGGCGCGGCGGCGCCGTGATCGACCCGGAGGTGGTGCGCCAACTCATGGTGCGCCGCGGCACCGCCGACGCGTTGAACCGGCTCACCGCCCGGGAGCGAGAGGTGCTCGAGCTGATGGCTGCCGGGCGCAGCAACGCGGCGATCGCGCAGGCGATGGTGGTCACCGGCGGCGCGGTGGAGAAACACATCGCCAACATCTTCACCAAGCTGGACCTGGCCCCCAGCGCCGACGAGCACCGGAGGGTGCTGGCGGTGCTGACCTGGCTGCAGCGCTGATGTAGACGTGGGAGTGCTGGGGGAGCGCCGCAACTATGCGAGACCCGGCCGCCGGGCCGTGGACCGGAGTCGGCTGTGCCGGTGCGCGCGGGCCAGCGCCCGGGTGGGGGTCAGTTCCCGTGCGGCTTTCCGCTGGTGCCGGCGTCTGGCAGCGGGAACAGCTCATAGGCCTCAATGCCGCCGCCCATCGCGGCGTGCGGGTGCCCGGCCAGCAGTTGCCGCAACGCGTCGGCGTCGTTGGCCTGCAACACCGAGTAGCCGGCGATCGACGGATCAGCGGTCGCCGACGCGGGACCGCACGGCGAGCCGAGGTGCACCACTGCCTCGCCGGCGCGCCGCGCCCACTCGCTCCAGGCGGCGATGCCCTCGGCGGTCGGCTGCTCTGGGCCGCGCGCCGCGGTCCCGGAGGATCGGTAGAGCACCAGGAACATCGTCATCGCTTGATCTCCTTACTTCTCGGTCGGGAACCAGAGTTGGTTGGGCACCGGCGTCCATCGGCCGGCGGGAACCCTGGTCGGCTTGCAGCCGGCGTCAAGCGGCGTCGGGAGTCGGCCGACGTCCGGTGCCGGCTGGGAACCGGCGCCGGGGCAACCGCGACCCTACGCGTCGTGGCGCAGCAGCATCACCAGTCCGGCGATGAGCGCCAGGACCGCCCAGCCGACGACGACCAGCACGCACACCCACGGGCTGAACAGCGTCGAGTCGTAGTCCAGGGTGGCCATGGCCTGAACCATGGCGTTGAGCGGCATGAACCGGCCCAAGTCGGTGTTGTACGGGTCGGGAAGCTGCGCGACCAGGATCGGCGCGACCAGCACGATCCCGAACAGAGTGGCGATCGCGCCGGCGGTGTTGCGGATGACGAACCCCAGCCCGATTCCCGCCAGCCCGATCAGGGTCAGGTATAGCGCACAGGCGACGATCGCCCGCAGCGCGCCGGGCGTGGCAAGCGTGGACTGCTGGTGGGTGGCGGTTTGCAGCTGCTGGCCGAGGAAAAACGCGACGAACGTGCCGGCGGCCGAGACCACGAGCACGGTGATCGCGAACACCAGCGATTTGGCGATCAGCACCGGGTGCCGGCGCGGCGCGGCGGCGAGCGAGGAGCGGATCATGCCGGTGGTGTACTCGCCGGTGATGACCAGCACGCCGAGCACGCCGACCGCCAGTTGCGCGAGCATCACCCCGCGCAGGCTGATCGCGGTGGTGTCGAACAGACGGGTCCCAATCGGCACGACTTGGTTGCCCGCTGGTTGTCGCGTGGTGTGCAGCCAGGAGAACAGCGCGCCGAAGCCGACGATTATCGCGAATGTGGCCAGCAGGCTGTACCAGGTGGAGCGCAGCGACCGGAGCTTGATCCATTCGGAGTGGATGACCCCGGCCTGTGACACGTGCGCGCCCGCGAGGTCCGGCGCACGGGCGAACGTGGGTGTTGGGGCTGGTGCCGGTCCTGGCGCGACCCCGGGCGCGGGCGTGGGGGTCACCGCGGGGTTGGTCGCGGTCATTGGGCGCCGCCATCGGTCGCAGTGGCGCTCGCCGCGGGGCCGCCGCTGCCCCCGCCGTCCGGGCTCCCGATGCCGCGCTCCCCGCCGTCCGGGCTCCCGATGCCGCGTACCGGGCTCCCGGTCCCGTGTCGTGCGCCACCGCCGCCGTGGAACTCGACCGAATCACGGGTGATCTCCATGAACGCCTCCTCCAGGGTCGCCTGCTGCGGGGTGAGCTCGCTCAGCGCGACGCCGGCCGCTGCCGCGATCTGGCCGACCGTGGTGGAGTCTGTGCCGGTGACGCGCAGGGTGTTCTCGGCCAGCGCTGTGACCTGGTGCCCGGCCGCCGCGATCGCCTGGGCGAGCCGGGCAGCCTCCGCCGCGCGCACCAGCACGGTGGCCGCGCCGATGCCCCGGATCACCTCGTCGACGCTGCCTGAGGTGATCAGCCGGCCCCGGCCAACCACAATCACCTCACTCGCGGTCAGCGCCATCTCACTCATCAGGTGCGAGGACACGAACACCGTCCGCCCCTCGGCGGCGAGCGACTTGAGCAGGTTGCGGATCCACAGGATGCCTTCCGGGTCCAGCCCGTTCACCGGCTCGTCGAGCAGCAGCACCTCGGGATCACCGAGCAGCGCGGCCGCTATGCCCAGCCGCTGGCCCATGCCCAGGGAGTACGCGCCGACCCGCTTGCCGGCCACCTCGTCCAACCCGACCAAGCCGATCAGGTGATCGACCCGGCGGCGGCTGATCCGGTGCGTGGCGGCCATCGCCAGCAGATGGTTGCGCGCCGAGCGGCCGGTGTGCACGGCCCGCGCCTCCAGCAGCGCGCCGACCTCGCACAGCGGGGCGGGCAGATCGCGGTAGCCGTGGCCGTTGATCAGCGCCTGCCCCGCGTCCGGCCGGTCCAGCCCGAGCAGCAGCCGCATCGTGGTGGACTTGCCCGAGCCGTTGGGCCCGAGGAACCCGGTCACCACCCCCGGCCGGACGGTGAAGCTCACCCCGTCCACGGCCGTCTTCGGTCCGTACCGTTTCGTCAGGCCGATCGATTCAATCATCGAACCTCCCTTTGCGGCTCGCGCGCGCCAGACCGCGCCAGGTTCGCGGTGACGCCCCGCGCCGCCATCGTCCGCGGTGTCGCGGTTTCGAGGCGCGGGCCGTCGGCCGACGAACCCAGCACACGGTAAGACCGCCCGGCGAGCGCGTCGCGCACGGACTCAGAGCCGCATCAGGAAACCTCCTGCGGGCCGCGTTGCCGTGGGCCGGGCCGCCGCGCCGCGCCGCCGTGGACCACGCCGCCATGGTCCGCGCCGCGCCGCCGTGGACCGGGCTGTCGTGGGCCGCGCTGTTGTGGTGCGCCTGTGAGCGCTGATCCCGGTGCCGCCCGGGTCGGTCACTGCCGCGCGATGGCCCGCTCGATCGCCGCCGCGTCCACCGGCAGGTCGCGCACCCGGACGCCCAGCGCGTCGTGCACCGCGTTGGCGATCGCCGCTGCGGTGGGTCCTTGCGCCGCTTCGCCAGCCCCCAAGGGTGGCGCGTCGCTGCCGACCAGATGCACGTCGACGGCCGGGGAGTCGGGGAAACGCAGGATCGGGTAGCGCTCCCAGTCGCTGGAGGTGACGCGCCGCCGGTCGAAACGGACCCGCTCGACGGTGGTCCAGCTGGTGGATTGCACCGCGCCCCCGCTGAGCTGGTTGCGCGCGCCGTTGGGGTTGACGACCTGCCCCAGGTCGGCGGCCACCACCAGACGGCGCACGCGCAGCGCGGTCCGCGCCTCGACCTCGGCCACCACGGCGCACCACGCGCCACCCGTCTTGTAACGGGCGAAGCCGATGCCCCGGCCCACCGAATCCGCCAGCGGCTCGCCCCACCCCGCGCGCGTAGCGGCCAGCTCGATGACCGCGCGGGCGCGCGGGTCGGTGGTGTGCGCGAGCCGGAACGCGACCGGGTCCTGGCCCGCGTCGGCGGCCAGCTCGTCCATGAACGACTCGATCACGAAGACGTTGAAGTAAGAGCCCAGCGAGCGCATAGCGGAGGCGCGCAACGGGGCGTCCAGGAGCCGGTGGCCGACGATCCGGGTCGGGCCCAGCGCGTAGCCGGGAATCGCGTTGCGCGTGCTGCCACCATCCCCGGTGGGCGGGGGATCGGCGGATGGCTGGAACGGCATGCCGTCCGCCCGGTGCGCGTCCGCCAACAGCCCAGGGCGCTGCCCGGTGCCGGGACGCCCCATGTGTCCCTGGCTCCACAGCTCGTAGCCCCAGCCACGGATCCGCCCGCCAGCCAGCGTGGCGGACACGGTCCCGGTCATCGCCGGCGACAGCGGTCCCCAGGTCAGCTCGTCAGAGCGCGACCACCGCGCCAACACCGGCGCCCCGGGCACCGCGCGGGCCAGCAGCACCGCGTCGAACGCCGCGTCATCCGCCCCGTTGTGGCCGTAGCAGCCGCCGTTCTCGCCGTGCCGCACGCGCACCCGGCTGAGGTCCAGGCCGAGCGCGGCGGCGATGGCGTCGCGCAGCCGGAACACTCCCTGGGTGTGGCTGACGACCTCGACCCGCTCGCCGTCCGCCGACCATCGCGCCAGGGCGGCGCTCGGCGCGATCGAAGCGTGCGCCAGGTAGGGCTTGGAGTATGACGCGACGCGGGTTGGCTCAGGCAGCGGATCGTCAGCCAGCACGGTGGCCTCGTTGGGCGCGCCGCGCAGGTACTCGGGCAGCCGGCGCTCGTCGGGCAAGCTGTCGCGCTCGGTCCAGCGGCAGGCGGCGGCGAGCGCGGCCAGCGCGCGGTCCACGCCGTCCTCGCGGGCGCCGATCAGGCCCAGGAAGGATCCGTCGCGCACCAGGGTGACGCCCGGGGCGGACCAGTCGTCGGCGAGTCCGGCCAGCCGGGCCGCCGGCGACGGCGGGCGCAGCACCCGGCCATGGAACAGGCCCGCCGGGCGCAGGTCGGTGATGAAGCGGGGCCGGCCCAGCGTCTTGTCCGGCAGGTCCAGCCGGGGCACGCTATGACCGACGATTGCGGCCCGCGCAGGGGCGTCGGCGGTTTCGACCACGCTGGGTGCTCGGTCGCTGGGGCTGGCACCGGCTCGCGCCGGGGCGCGGCTGGGTTGCTTCGTGCCGCTGGGGTCGCCCGCGTCGCCCGGATGGAACGTCGTCAGGTCGAGGTCGGGATCCAGCGCGGCCACCCGGTCGAGGTAATCGAGGCGGTCGGGCGGGCCGGCGAGCGCGCGCACCACCGCGCCGATGTGTCGCAGCGCCGGCGCCGACTGCTGCACCGACATGCTGCCGGCGGTCATCCCCTGGTCGGGGCCGTCGGTGCTCGACGCGCGGACCCGCAGCCGCTCCAGCGGCACGCCCAGGGCGTCGGCGGCCAGCTGGGCCAGCGCGGTGAGGATGCCCTGGCCCAGCTCGACTTTCCCGACGCGCAGCTCGATGACGCCGTCGGCCACGCCCAGCCAGGCGCTCAGCCGGGGGTTGAGCGCGATGTCCGCCGGCAGCGACCCGCCGGGGCGTGGCGGCGCGCTCACGACGCGCCCGCGATGGCAGCGGCGGCGTCGAGGACGGCATCGATCACTCGCTGATAGACGCCGCACCGGCACAGGTTCGGCGCGAGCGCCTCGGCGACGCGCTCCCGGCTGGGCGCTGGCTCGGCGGCGAGCAGCGCGGTGGCGCGAACCGCGATCCCGGCGGTGCAGAAGCCGCACTGGGCGGCCTGGTGTTCGATCAGCGCGCGCTGGACGGGATTCGGACCATCGGCGGCGAGCCCCTCGACGGTGACCACCTCGGCGCCGGCGGCCTGCCACAGCGGCGTGTCGCAGGCATACACCGGAACCGCGTCGAGCAGCACCGTGCACGCGCCGCACAGCCCGTCCCCGCAGCCGAATCGGGTGCCGACCAGTCCGAGCGCGTCGCGCAGCACGGTCACCAGCGGGGTGTCATCGGGGCGGTCCACCTCCACCAACCGGCCGTTGACGGTCAAGGCGGTCATTGTGCCCATCCGCAGCACCTCGGCGCCGCCAGCTCTATGCGACTCACGCCCCCATCCTGCTCTCCGCGTCGCAATCCCCGTTTCCCAGCGTCGCCGGGTGGTCAGTGGGCCGAAGCGAAACACGTCCCGCCTTGATCAACTCGCGTTTGACGCGAACAATTCGCGTCAAACGCGAGTTGATCAAGCGAGACCGCGCTCACCCGCGCGCGGCCGTCGGTGCTGACCCGTCGCAGCCGGCGCTCACCCGCCGCAGCCGGCGCTCACCCGCGCGCGGCGGTGGGAGGCGGTCAGCCGAGCAGCTCGGATAGCTCCAGCCAGCGGGCCTCGGCGTCGGCCAGCTCGGCCTGCGCGGCGCGCTCCTCGTCCGCGAGGCGCTGCAGACCCAGGTAGTCCGCCACGTCGTGCGCGGCGAGCCGCTCGTGCAAGTCCGCGATGCGCTCGGTGAGCCGGTCGAGCCTGCGCTCGATCGCCGCGAGCTCCTTGCGGATCGCCCGTTCCTCGGCCGCGCCGCGCTCGTTTTGGGTGGTCCGGGCGGTTGATCCGGACCGCGCCGCAGTCGGCGGCGGCTCACCGGCGGGACGGGCCGCGACGTCGGGTTGGCTCAGGCGCAGGAACTCGTCCACCCCACCGGGCAGATGCCGCAACCGGCCGTCGATGATCGCGTACTGCTGGTCGGTGACCCGCTCGACGAGGTACCGGTCGTGCGAGACCACGATCAGCGTGCCGGGCCAGGAGTCCAGCAGGTCCTCCATGGCGGCGAGCATGTCCACGTCCACGTCGTTGGACGGCTCATCGAGCAGCAGCACGTTCGGCTCGGAGAGCAGCACCAGCAGTAGTTGCAGCCGCCGCCGCTGCCCGCCGGACAGCTCGTCCACCCGCGCCGACAAGTGCTCGCGGGAGAACCCGAGCCGTTCCAGGAGCTGCGCCGGGGTCAGCTCCTTGCCGTCCACGAGGTAGGTCGTCTTGGTCCGGGCGAGCACCTCGCGGACCCGCTGCGCGCCGATCTCGGCCAAGTCGGCGAACGTCTGGTCCAGCATCGCCACCCGCACGGTCTTGCCGGTTTTGACGCGGCCGGTCGTCGGCGCCACTGTCGCGGCGATCAGGCCGAGCAGGGTGGATTTGCCAGCCCCGTTCGCGCCGAGGATCGCGGTGCGCTCGCCGGGCGCGATCCGCCAGGTCACGTCGCGCAGCACCTCGGTCGCGCCGAACGACACACCGGCGTCGAGCAGGTCCACGACATCCTTGCCGAGCCGGGCGGTGGCCAGCCGGGCGAGTTCCAGGCGGTCGCGGGGCGGCGGCACATCGGCGATGAGCTGGTTCGCCGCCTGGACGCGGAATTTGGGTTTGGTGCTGCGCGCCGGTGGGCCGCGCCGCAGCCAGGCCAGCTCCTTGCGCAGCAGGTTGGCCCGCTTGGCTTGCGCCGCCGAGGCGCGCCGGGACCGTTCCAGGCGTTGCAGCACCCAGGCCGCGTAACCGCCCTCGAACTGCTCGACGCCCCGGTCGTGCACCTCCCAGGTGGCGGCGCACACCTCGTCGAGGAACCAGCGGTCGTGCGTGATCACCAGCAGCCCGCCGGCGGAGGCTGGCCAGCGGCGGCGCAGGTGCGCGGCCAGCCAGGCGATGCCCGGGACGTCGAGGTGGTTGGTCGGCTCGTCCAGGCCCAGCACGTCCCACTCGCCGACCAGCAGCGCGGCCAGCGCGACCCGGCGCCGTTGCCCGCCGGACAGCTCGCCGATCCTCGCTTCCCACGGCAGATCGGGCACCAGCCCGGCGAGCACGTCGCGGATCCGCGCGTCGCCGGCCCAGTCGTGCTCGGCCTGGTCGCCGACTATGGTCGGGCCGACCAGCGCGTCGTCGGCGAAGGTGTCAGCCTGGTCCAACAACCCGACGCGCACCCCGCCGCGTCGGGTCACCCGACCGGAGACCGGCTCGATCCGCCCGGCGAGCAGGCCCAGCAGCGACGACTTGCCGTCCCCGTTGCGCCCGACGATCCCGATCCGGTCGCCGGTGTTCACGCCCACGGTCACCGAGTCGAAGACCACTTTGGTCGGGTACTCCAGGCGCAGCGCCTCGGCCCCGAGCAAATGCGTCACCACGCGCCCCCCACTACCTTGATGATCATGGCAAAAAGCTAAGAATCTTGGCGGTTTTCCATGATCATCAAACGTTTGACGTGACTGCGAACGGCTCAGCGGGCGGCTCTGCAGGTGGCTCCACCGACAACCGGGGCGTAATCCGCGCCAACCACTTCGGGAAGTACCAGTTGGCCCGCCCGAGCAGATGCATCAGCGAGGGCACCAACACGGTGCGCAGCACGAACGCGTCGAGGAAGATCGCGCTGGCCAGCCCGAGGCCCATCAGCTTGATCACCCGGTTCGGGTCGAGCACGAAGCCGAAGAACACCGTGATCATGATGAACGCGGCGGCGGTGATGATGCCGCCGGTCTCGGCCTGCCCGACGGTGATGGCCCGCTCGTTGTCGTGCGACGCCACCCACTCCTCATGCATCCGGCTGACCAGGAAGACCTGGTAGTCCATCGACAGCCCGAACAGGATCGCGAAGAACATCACCGGCGCCCATGCCTCGATCGGGCCGCCCTTGCCGATGCCGAGCTCCTCCGCGCCCCAGCCCCACTCGAAGATCGCGACCACCACGCCGAAGGACGCGCCAGCGGCCAGCAGGTTCATCACCGCCGCCGTCAGCGGCACCACGAGGCTGCGGAACGCGATCAGCAGCAGGAGGAAGGACAACCCGACCACGGCCCCGATGAACAGCGGCATCTTGTCCGCGAGCACCCCGGCGAAGTCCACGTAGATGGCGGTCGCCCCGTAGACGTAGATGCTGCTCGCGGTCCCGGCGCGGATGCCCGGCAGCACGTTCGAGCGCAGCTCGCGCACCAGTTGCGTCGTCTTGGCGTCCTGCGGCGAGCTGGTCGACTTGAACGACACCAGCGCGATGGACGGGGTGAGTGGCTGCGGGACGACGCTGGCCGGGTTCACGTCGGCCACCGTGGCCAGCGCGGCGGCGGCGCGCTGGGCCACCACGGCGGCGTCCGACCCGCTGACCACCAGGGTGAGCGTCGAGTTGTAACCCACCCCGAAGCCCTGGGCGATCAGGTCGTAGCCCTTGCGCGTGGTGGTGCCGGCGCGGTCGTTGCCCTGGTCGGCGTGGCCCAGGCGCATCGAGAAGAACGGCGTGGCCAGCGCCACGATCACGATCAGGCCGGCGGTCCCGGTCATCCAGCGCCGGCGCGCGACGATGTCCGCCCAGCGCGCCCAGAACCCGGTGGCTTGGGCGGCGGCGAACCGCTCGGCGCGCACCGCCCGGCGCTGCCGACGGGGCAGCACCGCCAAGCCAAGGAAACTCAGCAGCGCGGGCAGCAGGGTGACTGAGGCGATCATGGTCATGGCCACCGCGATGGCCACCCCGATCGCCAACCCGTAGAAGAAGCTGACGTTCAGCGCGAGCAGACCGAGCATCGCGATGCACACCGTGGTGCCGGCGAACAGCACCGCCCGGCCCGAGGTGTTGACGGCCGCCACGATCGACTCGGCCACCGGCATGCCGCGGTGCAGGTTTCGTCGATGCCGGGTCACGATGAACAGCGCGTAGTCGACGCCAACCCCGATGACCATCAGCTCCGTCAACTCAGTGGTGACGTTGGAGACGTCCATCAGGTGGCTGAGGATGCCGATGAGGCCGAGCCCGGAGGTGAGCGCGGCGACGGCGGACGCCAACGGCATCGCGGTGGCGCCGATGGTGCGGAAGACGATGGCGAGGATGATCAAGGCTGCGATGAAGCCGATCCACATCGGCGCCGGGCCATTCTGCTGCTGGCCCTCGCCCTGGAAGCCGTTGCCGGTGAACTCGACCTGCAAGCTGGGGCTGTTGAGCGGTTTGAGCGCCTTGTAGACCCCGTCGAACAGGTTCTGGTCGTACTTGGTGCTGTACCAGCTGACATTGGCGATGGCGGTCGCCTTGTCGCCCGACAGCAGCGTCGGCAGACCCGGCGCGGTCTGGGCCTGGCCGTTCTGGCACGCGGCGGCGGTCCATGGCGAGCTCACCCCGACCACATCGAAGTGCGCCGCGCACAGCCCGTCGAGCGCTTCGGTGACGCCGGCCGGGGCTTGCTCCAAGGCGCCCGACTTGGCGTGGAACACGATCTGCCCGGTGATGCCGTTCTGGCTGTTTTGCCCGGACGCCTTGAGCAGGTTCATCACCGCGTTGGTCTCGGTGTGCGGCAGGCTGAAGGTGTCCTTGTAGCTGGCGCCGCCGAGCGAGGCGGCGATGACCTGGGCGAGCGCGATGAACGCGATCCAGGCCGCGATCACCAGCCAGCGGCGTCGAATGGCGAGCTGGGCGAGCCTTCGCATGCGGATTCCTCTCCGGCGTCCTCGGCGGTGGCGGGGCGGCCGGCGCGGACCAACGGTCAGGATGTTTCCCGCGCTGCTCGACGCACGCCCGACCGATGATTCTATGGCCGGCGCGCGGGTCCCTCTACCCTCGTGATGTGAGCGTGCTGAACGAGATCGAGCACTGGTTCGATGTGGTGCTGTTCTGGTCGCTGTTCGCGTTGCGCGGCTGGGCGCTGGTGGACTGCCTGTTCCGCCGGTCCGCCGCGTTCCCGGCCGCCGACAAGTTGAGCAAGCCGGCCTGGCTGGGAATCCTCGTGCTGGCCGAGTTGGTGGGCACGGTGACCGGCACGCTGTGGGCCGGGTTCCTGTTCTGGATGGTGTCGATCATCGCCGCGCTGGTCTACCTAGCGGATGTGCGCCCCGCGCTCAAGGAGATCACCGGGCGCTGACGCCGGGCGGCGCTCGGGGCGGCGGCGGATGGCGAGATGATCAGTAGACTTGCTGGCGTGGCCCGACCTATGAGCTGGTAGCCGATGGGCTCCACCGCGCTCAACGTCGTGATCGTCTTGGCGCTGATCATCATCGAGGCGCTGTTCGTCGCCGCGGAGCTCGCGCTGATCTCGCTTCGCGAGAGCCAGGTCCAAACGATGGCCACCGCCGGGCGGCGGGGCGCGGCGGTCGCTCGACTGGTGGCCGACCCGAACCGGTTCCTGGCCACCGTGCAGATCGGGGTGACGCTCACCGCGCTGGGCTCCAGCGCGTACGGCGCGGTCACCCTGGCCGACACCGCCAAGCGGTGGTTGGTCCGGCTCGGCTGGGGCGACACGGTGGCCGTCGTGGTCGGGTTCATCGCGGTGACCGTGATCATCTCGTTTGTCACCCTGGTCATCGGTGAGCTGGTGCCCAAGCGCCTCGCGCTGCAGCGCGCGGAGGGGACGGCGCGCCTGCTCAGCCCGCTGCTCAACCGGATCTCCACCGCCTGCCGGCCGGTGATCTGGCTGGCGTCACGGTGCACCGACGCGTTGGTGCGCCTGCTCGGCGGCGATCCGCGCACCCGGTCCGCGCCGATCACCGAGGACGAGTTGCGCGGTCTGGTGGCCGCCCACGAGTCGTTGACCGCGGACGAGCGCCACCTGATCGACGAGGTGTTCGCGGCCGGCGAGCGCGGCGTCAGCGAGGTGATGGTGCCGCGCACCGAGGTCGCCTTCCTGGATGCGGCGATGACCGTCCGCGCGGCCAGCGAGCTGGTCGCGGGCAGCCCGCACTCGCGCTATCCGGTGGTGGGCGCCGGCCAGGACGACATCACCGGCTTCGTCCACATCCGTGACTTGTTGGCGGCGATGGCGAGCGCCGACTCGCGACGCACCGTCGGCGAGCTGTCGCGGCCGGTGAAGCGGCTGCCCGGATCGAAGAACGTGCTCGCCGCGCTCTCGGAGCTGCGCCGCGAGGGCCATCAGTTGGCCATCGTCGTGGATGAGTACGGCGGGACGGACGGCATCGTCACTTTCGAGGACCTGGTGGAGGAGATCATCGGCGAGATCCGCGACGAGTACGACGAGGCTCCGGCTGCGGTGCGGCGGTTGGCCGGTGGCGCGGTCGAGCTGGACGGGCTGGCCAACCTTGACGAGGTTGCCGAACTGACCGGGCTGGAACTGCCGGCCGGTCCGTACGAGACGGCGGCCGGTTACGTGATGGCCGCGCTCGGGCGGTTGCCGCAACTCGGTGACGAGGTTCGCGCGGGCGAGCACACGATCTCGGTGATCGAGGTGGACGGCCGGCGCGCC
>Ga0123357_10010024_pt1 | contig 12012 bp, 8 predicted proteins | sample TergutEmb28metaG_FD_89873 | JGI IMG/M metagenome (GOLD analysis project Ga0123357, IMG submission 89873) | Embiratermes neotenicus P4 segment gut microbial communities from Petit-Saut dam, French Guiana - Emb289 P4 | ecosystem: Host-associated > Arthropoda: Insects > Digestive system > Gut ...
CCGCCCCGCCCCCCCCCCCCCACCACAAGCACCCAACCGTTTTCAAAAACAAAAAAAAAAAAAAATGGGGGGGGGGGGGGGGGGGGAAATTGATTTTCAAAATAACAAGCTATTAGTAAAAAAGTTGAAGTCCTGTTCTCTGCTACTTTGATTTAAAGTAATGAAGATGGTACAGCTATAACACTAACAAGAGTGCTCTCTGCCGAAATCCCGTAAACACGGGTGCCAATACTAACCATTATGGAAACGCTGAATAAGTCGGACCAACAAACAGACTATATCTATGGAAAATCGCTAAAGTGTATATTACATCAAAACTCCGATAAGTTTCGCCTCTCAAAGGGTCATTTTCAAGGAGTAACACCAACTGTAAGGGAAGCATATATAACTAAATACACGAAATGCAATGGTGCATATACAGTGCGAAATTATACAACAATGTGGATGTAAGAAATGTTAAATAACCACTTAACATAGTTCAAGGTCAAAAACTTTCAAAATACATACAAACTCGATATCCTTGATTACAAGTGCGCTGTGTTTTCATATTTTCGTATTTATAGCGTTGGATGTAATAAATCAAAATTAACAGGAAAACATTTTAAGTTTAATCAAAGTGTGTGCGTTCACACATCTATGGCTCAAAAATGATTATGAATGTATGCTCTTTCATGTACAGTGTGGTGACGAGCATTCGTCAAACTCTGTGCGTAATGTTCACGTGACAAATTTTGTTGGGAAAAGCAGAACCGATAAATCTGGGAGAATAACAATATGATATAGGAAAAAGTACATGTACAGATGGGAGACAGAAGTAGCAAAATATCTGAGCAGGGCCACGTTACTGAACCGCATCCACGGGCCACTGAAGGAGTCGATATGTTTACTCCAAAGCATGAATGCTCTAACTGGACGTCACACATACTCTCGAACAAGGGATTAGGATCTCCGACAATTTAGTCGTTATTACGTATTTATGACCTATATGGAAGTTTTTAAACTCCAAAGCTGATCAGGTAACGCGAGGGTTTCAGGAACTCAATTAAAACAACAGAATTATCCAACACAAAAGCATCCCACTGTTCATTACTGATTAGTATTATCAACAGGTCCAATTCTAAATCAAAGAACTATCACACCGGCCAGGATCAGTTTTCTCCTCGTAGCAAGAACTTTACACACGGGAGATAACACTCTATCTACCTACCTACCTCCATGGAGCAGACTCCTTCCTGCGAAACTAACAGCTCCTCAGCTAGTCAAGAAATTCCTCGCCTTTTATAAAACCAGAAGGTTCATTACTGCTTTTACAAGCGCCCGCCACATGTCTCTACTCTCAGACAGATCAATGCAGTCCATGCCACCACATTCCACTCCTTAAAGATCCATTTTAATATTATCCTCCCATTTAAGCCTGTCTTCCAAATGGTATCTTTACCTCAGGCGCTTCACCAAAACCCTGTATGCACTTCTCCTCTCCCCCCTATGCGTTATATGCCCCGCCCATCTCATTCTTCTCGATTTGATCACCCGCACAATATTTGGTGAGGAGTACAGATCATTAAGTTCCTCACTATGTAGTTTTCTCCAATCCTCTGTTACCTCGTCCCTCTTAGGCCCAAATATCATCCTCAGCGCCCTATTCTCAAACACCCTTAGCCTATGTTCCTCCCTCAATGTGAAACACGGAGTTCCACATTGCACAAAACAACAGGCTACATTACCGACGTTATAGTTAAAACACAGCCGGTTAATTCTGGGAATACTGGTTATAATTCAGCTAAATGAAATCATCAAACACCAAACTGAACATCTTTAATACACTATACGTCAGCCGTGTATGATCAGGTACTTAAAAGTCTCAAGATTCGAGGTCAGTCTGTCCTTCTTACTCTACCGTACAAATGAGCAGTTAATGTTCAAACACGTTAAAAACGTCAGAAAATCAACGATTGGTGCCATAATTCTGGCGTTCTTGCCCGTTCGCTCCCTTTTACATTAAACTGAAAGCCGTTAAGACTTAAGCGTCAACAAAATTTAGTGAGTCCCCAATATCAAATTTCATTCGTATTCGTTCAGCCGTTGAGGCAGGCAGATACAGAGCCATGGCGAAGACACAAGTCAAACCCTCCATTGCCAAACCTTCAGGGACAAAAAGTAACATAAAGGGATGGGTAATTTCAACCGACTGTACTTTCAAGTTATATCACCTCCAGAAGAGATTTCAGTACTACGAAGGTCAGCATATAATGACACCAAACGTCATTAGCACCTCACGATTGTACACTTGATTAAAATTCTCTCCAAACATCCATAAATCCTAATGACCATACATCAAATCCGTGCCAATCCCAACACACTAAGTGTCTAGAATACACATATCAAGTCACTAAAGCACATCAGTTATCGACCGGATACTGCATGGGGGTCTATTTCTGACGCCAGTACGACGGTGTCGATAAAACCAGGGTATTAAAGCAACTAAATCTTTAAAGACTAATATTAACCTGGATTACATTTAAAGATACAGTCTGTACCGCGCAGTAAACACAGTTTCTCGGTTATAAAAACCGATCAGTTAATGCTGTGTAGGAAAATAATCGACATTAGTATTGACATCCGTATGAAACACAACAAATACACTGTGTAGGAAGACCGTAGAATTCCTGCATGTTATGCACAGTGTTACAAAAAGTAACTATGGGGCTTTATAGCGCTGATTTTTGACATACAAGTGCCAGTACAAGTTCTTCGCCCGGGACTTAGTTGCGTTCTTTCCTTGTCAATATGACAACATAAACACCAATCGAAACACTAAAATAAAACACACTCAAAGAAACTAATTTAAAAAGATGACTAACACAATCACTTAGATGTATGAATGTAATTTTCTACACAGTAAACACCGACATGTTTCGACCACTCATGTGGTCATCTTCATGGTGGTGAGAATAAGTATACAAATACATTTACAAAATCACCGCACATCACACTAATTCACGGAACACGCAAAACATAATACCCAAAGAAATTCAAGTTTTATTCTGTGATTTAAAAAATGTTTGGAAGTATTCCAACACTGCAAAACTCAACCGTCTATACTGGCACAGTAAGACAAAATTTCATATCACTGAGTGTTCCCAATTAAGTAAGCAGCAAGAATATGAGTGCGCCGGTATGATGTAGGCACTACGGGCTGGACCGTCCGGGGATTGAATCCCGGTAGGGGGTGAGATTTTCCGCAACCCTCTAAACCGGCCCTGGGGCCCACCCAGCCTCCTGTAGAACAAGTAGTGGGTACCTTTCCCGGGGATAAAGCGGCCGAAAAATTGCGAATTTCAAGAAATACGTGCACCAGTAAATGCACAGAACTGGCACAATGCAGTAAAGAGGACCGATCAATGACGCAGACAATGAACTGAATACAGTGATGATTCACATTACGTTGTGTGTCATGACACAGCGTGGTCCAGCAGATGGTTGCCAAACTTTCCGGAGAGACATATGGCTCGACCTCCAACACACACAAGGCAGGATGATAATCCGACACGCTGTCAGTGATCCAGTTATACAGTGTCAACAGTTACGTTGATCAGTCGATATTGACTGAAAGTAACAAGGCCTAATGTAAAGTACACTGTCGTTACAGAAGTTACAAACACACAAAGATGCATAAGGGTACAGACAGACGAACGGACAAACCTAGACAGACAGACGGACAGACAGATAGGTAGATGGATAGATGGATGGATAGATAGATGGATCGATAGATGGATGGATGGATGGACGGACGGACAGATAGATGGATAGACAGACATAGACAGATAGATAGATGGGTAGACAGACAGACAGACAAAGAGACAGGCATAAAAACAGAGGAACTGTAACAAAATCTTATTGAAGAGGCTCTGGAGGGCCATGAAAAACTGCTGTCCGGGCTGAGATCTGATACCCTAATCCCGCACACAGGTACCGGAAATTTACGGCCACCTGTCGGTACGGTACAAAACGATCAGCGTGCTTGTTCAAAATCCTCGATAGTCATAAAATGTCGACATGATACTGCGAACCGTAACTATGACGTAACACTTGTCAGCTACGTATAACCAGCTCTCTAACGTTTCGTTCGACATCGAATTTCGATATCGAGATGGATTCCATTCTATGTTACAAAACCTTACTAGACTCTCCACATATATCTATCGATCGACGTACTTAGTACAGTGTCACTACTGCCTCTGGCACATACAAAGGCGAATTTGAAGGCATACAGCGGGGACAGCGGTCGAAATCCACTCGTTCTTAGCCTCGACACTAAGCGGAGATGAGCAGGCAGATTCACGCTCCGGCTGCTTTACCACCGCAAATGTCCCTGTCGCATGGCACCCACTGAATAGAAGGCCAGGTGGGTCCCAGAGATGGTTGGGACGCTTTCGAGACGAGACGTTTCGCCCCCGCCGGAAACCGAACCCCGATTCCTCCGTTTTCCAACCCGCAGCCTAGTCACCAAATCGACTGAGCTATCCCGGCTCTTATCTTAGTATTCTGCTTATGACTGTTGAGGTCTGCTTATGATTGTCAAGGTAAGTGGTCAGTTCCGCTCTACGAAGATGTCAAGAGGTCTAAATGTTTATCGTGAATTCTGGTGTAACAGTGAGGGTTTTGCGTGTAAATATTTTATAAGAAAGTTACACACGGACAGTTACAAACTTTACCCGAGACAGTGCAGGCCAAAACAAGGTTCTGGGAAATATCTGGAGAACAAAACGCGCAACGATATTCGTAGTACTCTTAGTTACAACACACTTCTTTCCCTCTCAACATATTCGTATGTTACCAGCTATAAATTATAATTTTTCGTAGTTATTGGTCACTGCATCGCCCCAAAAGACGGAAACACTTTGCTCTAGTAATTATAATTCAAATTACCGTGCCACCACTGTCACCTAACCTGAAATATGACCATTAATAGCTCGCCAAATTTCCCCAGTCTAAACAGTCCACATCTATAATTAATACCACATTACTGGAATAAATACATCTTCCTAGCATACTACAGCCATTTATTCCTCTGCAGGTAAATGAAACCCTTCCTTGTCTAGAGATCCAACCATATGTCTTAGCTTCAGAAGGGAGTTTTGTAACCTCTGATCTATCGGTTACGAATCTTCTAAAATACAGGGTGATTCAAAAAGATGGACTCAATTTCGTACGTCTATATTTCCTGAATTATACATGGTACGTGAATGATCTACATAACATTTGAAAGAGGAAGTCCCAAATTTTCAAATACCACCGCTAGAGCGCTCCCGTAACGCACAGCCGTGCAGCAGCGTCAGTTGAGAGCAAAATGGCCACTACGCAGCACAAGATTTTTGCGTGTATCAGAGGAGAACGTGAGACGAATTCAAGAGAGTTCTGAACGTAGCCCACACAGATCAACCCGTAGAGCGAGCAGAGAACTTGGAATACCGCAACCAACTGTCTGGCTTGTGTCGAGGCGCCGTTTACTGTTCAATCGAGTCTATCTTTTTGAATCGCCCTGTACAATGATATTAATTTATAATTAATGAAATACGAATCATAACTATGAGGCATCCACTGTTCGGTTTTTAACGTGGGTTGGCTTCATATTTAATTAAAATTACGATAATATAAAATAAATGCTCTACTAATACTCCCGATGCGTCACGAACGTGTCAAAAACAGCATGAGTATAAAATCTAAACCTAAGGTATCTGACGACGTCTAGAATAAGTGGGTGGATTCAATGGTCTGGTTCAGCCGTTCACAAAATGTAAGGTATATATTTACTATACACCGTTTAAATCCTTCTGTAGTGATACCCAATCCCAAAATCATGAACAGATGAGGAATGGTGAATACTGAAAAGTATTCAGACATTTGCAAGGCCAAGTACACTTCACGTATCTGTCGTGTTAAGAAAATGTGGGTTAAGTTAAAAATCTGTTTAACCAAAATAAGTAAATCGCGAAATTCTACTTTTTACAACAATCGAGTCCAGCGGTTATGTCATACGTCACTACAGAATAATACTTTGGTTTCAGTAACATAATAAAATACCGAATTACGTAAATATAATATAAAATAACTCTACTCGTATCTTGAAAAGTAACCCTCTTCACCGGCACATCACAAATTTCTCATTCCCAAGACATAGCTCACAGACTCAAGAACCTAACAGAAAATCACTGCGAGAATCTAAGGTCTGTTATCCACTTCAAACGGAACACTTTCAATTAACATACAACTTTGATATAAATAATACGACACACACGCGATTAAATAAAAAGTTTCAACGAATATAAACTGTAGCGTTAAAATTGCTGAGACACTCGATCCAAATAAAGTGATCGCCTGGGTACGTGTTAACATTGCGAATTTACGTGTTCATCATCGACAACCCGCTCCGCGGCAGAGGTACCACTGATACGCCACTGTTCAAGTTCACTCAAAGGGGATTGAAGCGGGCGTCGGTCGATGGCTCGGCTCGCATCGCATCCCTTCGCAACGCATACAGCGGAAGAAGGAGGGAAGGCAGGCAAGGCGCGTGGTGCGGCAGCAACAGGCTGGCAAGCACACGGGGTACGGGAGAGTGAAACAAGAGGCGACCAACACACTAACTTCAATGCGCAGGGCCCTTCCTCACCATCTCAACTTCCTCAGCTACTCCCGCGCATTTTATGGAAACCGAAGGTTCATACCCATCTTCACAACAGACCACCATCCGTCCCTGTCCTGAGTCAGATGATTCCGGTCCACGCCCCCGTCCTAGTTCTTGAAGATCCATTTTAATATTATTCTTCCATCTATTCCTATGTCTTCCAAGTGATCTCTTTCCTTTGAGTCTCCCCACCAAAACCACGTATGCATCTCTCCTCTCCCCCACACGTGCCACATGCCACACCCATCTCATTCTTCTTGATTTGATCATCGGCATAATATTTGGTGAGGAGCAGAAATCATAAAGCTCCTCGCTGTGTAGTCTACTCAACTTCCCTGCTACCTCCAAGTTAACGCATGGAAAGGTTAATATTTTTATAACGATGAATGAATTCTTAAAATCCTGTATCATATATTAGTTCATAAATCAATAGTATTTGTACGACTAGTAACTTTGAGACTAAGTTACCTGCTTACGATTTTCTTTAGTATTTTTGGCCGACAGAAGATAAAGTCAAAACAGGCCTGAACAAGAGTTATTGGCATTCAAAAATAAAGCAGAAAAAAAAAACTTGAATAAGAGGTATTAGTGATAAAAAAAAGAAGAAACATTCTCAGCCTATGTTCCTCCCCCAGTGTAAGAAGCACACACAAGTTCAGATATTCATTTAACAACGCTGTCAATAAGTCTATAAACAGTACATTCATATGGTGACTATACATCAGGAATCAGAAAGGTGGTGTAATTTAACCTACAAATCCAGTATTTGCCTGAAGGGACTGATAAAGGCCACAAAAGGCCTCAGACTTGTCGGTGTATCGACGAAGATTCTACTTATTGTACGCTTACTTATTTATGGAGCTGCGGTTCGTTCTTTACATGTATCCGTGCTAGACTAGGCCTGAAAGACCGAGGACGATTCCAGGCAGGGGCAAGTAACTTTTCTTCAGTGTCCACACCGAATCTGCGATTCTGCCACAACCTCCCATTAATCGTCTACCTACACTCTTTTCTCTCAGTAATATAGCGGGGACGTGAAGTTCATCCCTCGCCCCAATTTGTTCTTTGCTATCCAACACACTCCGATATACCGAAGAGCACTGCTGTTGGAAAGTTCGCAGGATTCGCCCGTTCGTCCTTCTGGTAACAGCAACGTGTACATGGAGATTAGCACGGAGCATCGGTGGAATGACACAGAAAGGGGAAAATAGACGTTAGGCCTACTCAGAGAAACAGCTGTCCCACTGCCCCTTTGTCTACCATAGCTCTCACATGGACTGACATGGTATCAAACATGGACCTCCGATGTTAGAGGCCGGTGACTGACCGTCTGAGCCATGGCACGGCTTTAAAGATGAACATTAGCCTAAATTATATTTAATGGTTTAGTTCGTACCGAACAGTAACCTTCTCGGTTATAAAATTCAATCAGTTCGTACTGTGTAGGGAAATGGTCGCTGCTAGTTCAGAGATCCGTAGCAAGCCAGGCAATGTACGTGTGAAGCAAAAGTGAGGCGCTTTCGCGTAACCAACGTTGCAGTGGAAAAGCAGCATTACATATTCTGAGCGTATGTTTGTAGCTTTCGGTATGCAGCATACAACGCGCAAGCGCCATATTGCCATCTGTAGCCTCTCCGGCCCTACAATATTTTTTCCACATTATCTCATAAACGGCTCTATTTTCGACCCAAAAAAGTTATTGAAAATAGAATGTGTGTTTTCATTTTCTCCACAACTTTTGTCCGCAACATTTCTCATTCCAAGAACTGAGCGAGATATGATAAAAAATGTATATGGGTCTTCATGTAATGTACCCGTTAGTCTTGTCATACAGGGTTATTCGAAATGATTGTCGGGGTTTTAACAACTTGTCAGTTTGGAACGAACTCCATTATCGTGTTGATGTTTGAAGAATCACAAAGGGTGCACGTATAGAACACCTGTAAGGTATGTAACAAAAACGTGGAGTGTTGTTCTATTAAATATAAGAAAATAAAAAATCTCAAGTGTATTGTGTATGACAAGTTGTTAAAACCCCGACAATCATTTCGAATAACCCTGTATGTTAATGAAACTTGAATTTTCTCGACAGATTTTTTTAAAAATATACTTCAAATATCAAATTTGATAAAAATCCGTCCAGTGGGAACCGAGTTGTTCCATCCGGAAGTACGGGCGGACAGGCAGACATGACGCAGACTAGTAGCTGCTTTTCGCAATTTTGCGAAGGCGCCTAGAAACACAGCAATACACGCTGGGCACAACGTACTAGTTTTGGATGTTTAAGATGGTGGTGCAGGAAGTAACCACCAGGCCTGATAGGGTTGATTAACCACGGGGACAACTGCAACACTATATTTTACGACGCTGCCAGTATCACACTATATAGCGTCGAATGGCCTGGAAGAAAGTGGCTGACGAACTGGGAATAATGTGAATACGTCCGTAGCCGAGTTTAAGATACCTTCCGCTAATCTTCTCGGAGGCAATACGAAAAACCTCGGTGTCAAGCTACTCTGGCCCCTTGACCAAGAGCAAAAACGGGGCGTTTCGCGTACACAGAAAAGAAGCGTTACGGCTGGAGCCAAGTTACTCGGTTGGCACAGGCGTACATGACAGAATAATATTAAAATGAAATCGAAAGAAGTAGGATGGGATAGTATGAAGTAGATTCATCTGGCTTATGACACGAATTAATAGCGGGCTGTTGCGAACATGGTAATGAACTAGAAATAAAGGAATAAACTGTCACTCACAACACTTTTTGTACAGTTATGTTTTATATTACATACTACAGGTTGTTTTTGTACCTATTTGACCGATAAGCGACGGGCCAATGCTCCGCCAGCGTTGCGTCGTATGTCACGTGTCGAGAAGTTTAACAGTTGGCGACGGTAGCTAGATAAACGGTCGCAGTGACAACCTTTAGAAAGTCTAATAAAAACTCATCAGAGGGTTGGGCTGTCGTTTTTCGGTCAAGGTGGGGGACCCTATACATGTCTCGGCCTTTTAAGGCCATCATCAGTTATATAAAATCACAAAGCATAAATCCTACTTCCACTGAAAGGAAATAAGATCTTATTGTAGCACAGAACAGTATTGTTGCAATTTCTTCTTCCTCAAAGTAATTAGCGATTTCATGAACTAATTATGGTCATAAGAGGCCGAAACATTCTGTATACAATAAAATCGACGGTGTATTCCTTTATTCCTAGTTCATATGCTTCACAAATGGTTGTAGTAAGCAAAGTTTATGGTAATGTACATCTCGTTTCCATAAAATGCGGTATATTTCTTAAATATCTATCTGAGCAGTCTTGAGCTTCTCAGAAGATAGTTCGCTTCCTGCCTGTGTCTAAACACGGTGTCAGGAAACCCAGTAACTGGGTTCCAGTGTTAAAGCTTGCGACTTGCATCTGCGTGTTGCCCCATTCAAAGCTCGGCTGGGACAGAATGTCGTGGCGACTTTTCTCAATTTCACTCATTCTCACCCGGTAGTTGCAGGGTCAGTGCCTTAAATTACACCGCGAAATTGCCTTGCGCGTCTTCCCTACGTCATGATTTATCAGTTAATCGACGCTATGTAAGTTTAAACGCACTGTAAATTAAAAAGTTAGAGTTACGCCATGTAGTCACATAGGGTGAGTAGAGGAAATAGTCCCACTCACTCTTAACACTCGCACTAGATGGAAGTGAGCGGTCAACGTCACGCCCCAGCCGCTTTACCCCAGAGAAATAACCCCGGTGTCTACTGAAGAAGAAATTGTGTGAGCCCCAGGGCCAGTCTGGACGTTCTGGAAAAGAAAAATCTCTTGCCTCTGCCGGAGTTCGAAACCCGGACCGCCCATCCTGTAACGAAGTCACTATACTGAGTACGTTACCCCGCTCCCGACAGTCACTGTTGTTAAATAAACAAGAAATAAATACAATCATGTCATTAACGCGCTACGGTTAAGGAAGGTGTGGACGCGGTGACGAAGGTAAATGTATAAGTGTCGGGAATCGACGCCTGACCACTTACTGAGCTTTCCCGCCTCATAGTACGTCGAATAGTTTCCTGAAGCTTGCGAGTTTCTAAACTTTCGCAGCAGTGCGATTGAAGACTGCGTTCTTCTGGAATATTACGACCCTGCAGATGAGGTCATCATGCTACCTCAAAAAGTCGGGCATCAACCACAGAGTGATTCAACGCCACACCTCAGAAGAAAAGAGAACCATCAACAGGATTAATTCGGAACAGTACTACGACGTTTCACGGACCTACTGGTTATACTATTACTATGTGGTAACTTCAAACGATCCCGGAATAACTCTATTACTGAGACATACAAAACAGCACAATCATTTAGACTACATTTCCTTCAAAACAGTCCCCTTGTGCAACTATACACTTCTGCCAGCGACTGTACAGATGTTGCGAACAACCCTGGAAGTCAATTTGTAAAAGCCTTTTCAGCTCTTCCGTCGCATTCTTAATTACGTCAGTAGCATCACAAAAGCTCCGTCACTTCAATGCTGATTTCAGTCGAGGAAACAGGTAAAAATCGGCAGAGTCAGGTCAGGAGAGTATGGGGGATGCTCCAGTGTTCCCACATTGCTCTTTGCTAAGACCTCCTTGACCAAAACCGACCGGTGTGTTGGAGCATTAAACCAAATGTTGGCTCTCCATTTCTCGGGGCATTTCCTTCTGACCGCAACCCCAAGGTGATGATGGATGTCAACGTACATTTCAGTATTCACAGTAGCAATTCCGGGAAATTTTTGCAGTTACTACATATTATTACTATTTTTTATTATTTTAAGCCGTACTTTCTTCGTGAGACCGAAATTTATTCCTTCCTTGTTTGACAGTGTTTGTCTCAGGGCAACATCTCGTCACATCAGTAACTTCAGTCAGTCCTATCACTCACAAATTTCCCATCCGCTAAATGTGTAACCTTTGTATGCAATGATGCAGATATTTCCAGTAAACAAATAAGGACTCTGAAACACAGGTTAGGTTCGTCATTCGTTCACTGATGGTTCATGTGAATTATGGTTTTAATTTTGATAGGTAACTTGTAATTAATTTGATCATATTTTGAACCATTTATATTAATGTATTACGTATCTGTTTGCACAATAGTGTTTACACGTTTAATTTATTCAATGAATCAGTTTTAAATCTAACTTTGTTTTTGTCCATTATGTTGTATGTTCATGTAATTGATTGGTGTTGCAGTTTTGCAACTGGCCACTGCCCTGTTAAACTACTAACTTACATTAATATATGAGATGTGAATAATTATTGTTATTATTATTATTATTATTATTATCAGCAGCAGCAG
>Ga0123357_10010025_pt1 | contig 12010 bp, 9 predicted proteins | sample TergutEmb28metaG_FD_89873 | JGI IMG/M metagenome (GOLD analysis project Ga0123357, IMG submission 89873) | Embiratermes neotenicus P4 segment gut microbial communities from Petit-Saut dam, French Guiana - Emb289 P4 | ecosystem: Host-associated > Arthropoda: Insects > Digestive system > Gut ...
TATTGTAGTTTCCTCAGGCCAACATCTGGGTCTGAGTTTTTCGACACATTCACGAATATTTTTCTCCTCAGAATATTTCCACTATAAAACATTTATTCATGAAAATTTCTTAGCAAATTAAATGAAAAATTCCTAGAGAGCCTCTCGCGGCCCGGTATAATTGATGCCAAGGCCCGCTACGGGGCCGCGGCCCGGCTGTTGAGAAACAATGCTTTAGTCAACAATGAGTGTTTTTAAGAAGATCTTCATCACATCCCGGAATATAACAGCTACAGATATTAAGTATTTAAAGTAAATTTAAACAATATTCGTTGAAAGAAATTTAAATTTTATTAACATTTAGGAAAGACATGTAACAAGAATGAACGTAATTAAAGTGACATATGAGCAATACATTCTTAAAAAATGCATACTTAATCCTGTATTTTGTAAAATATTACTGAAGCCCTTTTCAAGGAAACTTCACTGTTTCTTCGCAGCACATAAAAACATATTAGCCCCACATCAGAGAACAAAATTCCCACACCGTCTTTTGTCACTAAAAAAATCTTATATACCTTTACAAAAAAACAAGTTGTTTACGTGTTTTATCTTAAAAATTGAGGCAGTACTTATCAACAAAACGTTTGACATGACGCTCGAAACAGCTCGGTTCCATCAGCACGAAAACATTTTCAACGCTGTGAAACCTCGAGAAATCTCATACACCCTATTGACCGTTTTAACTTGTATATGTTATTATGCGTATGCAAGACATATTCTGACAGTTCTTGCTTTATTTTATCCAGTAATCCACGTAATATTCCAAAAGACACGTCATTACACCGGCCAGTCGCCATATAAATATCAAACTAGCCCATCGTACACTAAGGTAACACCGTGAAGAAAAGGTCGCGTCTGTACGACCTACGCTCTCTATGGATGACTGAAACACTCATATTAAACTATTTCCATCTGATTCATGCGGTGTCATTCTTTAATCCACTCACAGATAATAGGAATTTTTCTTCCTAATCCACTCAAATGGGCGTCAGTGTAGCTAGTAGTTTGACCTATATGAGTTAAGTATTTTCTCAACGAACTAATCATTTAACCTAAGAATTCTTTTTTAATATTATCATTTAATAACTTGAGCCCACAGGAACAGAATACGTACGCAATTTTATGTAATTAACCCGGCAGTGCATGGGGATATAAATTGGATATTACAAGAGTTTGAAGGGCTTGTTATTATCTTGCTTGCATAAAAACATCACATTTGTTTGTTTCTGTAATATCCGTGCATTTAATTGTCGATATGTTACATTTAAATATCACGGTTCGTTCGATACTGAAATGACGTTCAATTAATTTCAAAACCACATTTGTTTGATGCATGGCTAATTTATTTTTGTGTAGAGAGTACGAAATTGGTTTTAAATAATTTAGCCAAATGTCTCTTTGAAAACCCAGTAATAAATATAACCACACTGAGCTTAAACAGTCTGTCGAAATATGTAAGTTGGAAAATAATATTTATCTTCGTAGAAGAATTGAACGTTGAAATACAATGATTTCCCAAAAACCGTGAAAATAAAGTAAATAAGTTTTAATTAATATTTTTGTGTACATACAATGCAGGCAACGAGGCTTCCAATTGAGTGGACTAATAGAAATTCAAGGTGTAGGGAAATGTAAAATTTTTAACCTAAATGAAGTGTCCTCGAGTGACAAAAGGCAATGATTGAGAGAAACAATTGTTGTTAAAATAATTTACGATAGTTTGTTCAATAGAGCAGTGTTTCTAAACCGCTGGGCCGCGGCCCAGTACCGGATCCTGGCATAAATTATACCGGGCCGCGAGGGGTTCTCCTGGAATTGATAAATGATTTAAATGTAATTTTATATTTGTCAACATGCCACATCGTACACATAAGTGTACTAATATTCTTTATGATTATGCCATAATTAATTATTAATACTTATGTTAGTTTAATGTATGAACTTAAAAAAAAAATTTGAAAGGTACTGACGAGTAAATCTGTTGGGACCGGGCCCTTGTCTTATGAAAAAGGAATTTACCGGGCCGCGGTCTCACAAAGGTTGAGAAACACTGGAATAGAGCGCCTATTACGACACTTGAAGGTGAGCCACATCTAACAGATAACTGTAGAAAATATGGTAATGTGGAACTTCATGATTCATATACCGCACAAAATAATTTTCGGGTGGACAAATCACGGATAATGAGATAGATGTGACACATGGAAAGTCTGGGAAAGAACAGGAATGCACAGGCTTTTTGATGAGGAAAGTTAAAGGAAAGAAACCTCCCAGAAGACCTAAACGTACAAGGAAAAATGTGGAAAAAGATACCAACTAGATGTCACTTAGTATTATATTTTTTCTCCTTTATAAGTTGCTCAACATGTTTCGGGCTCCCTTGTGCCCATCTTCAGGAGCTAACGACTTAGTAGTATTTTGCCGCGTGTGATGTAGTGCTGTAACAATGGGCAGTGTTATTTTCAGATATGTCTAGTATTGTGGGTCGAAATGTTCGTCTGTTTTTATGTTTTGTTAAGAGGGTTGTTGTGGTGTGGTGGGTTATTGTGGTTGGTGGTTTCAAGGAACAATAACACCATAAAGATGTTAAAGAAATAGTACGAGTTAGTGTACACTGGGTTAATTTGGCTCAGGATACGGCATGTGACGGGCTGTAGCAGACACGTCAATGGCTTCAAGTTGCACAAGACTCGACGAATATCTTGAATAACAGAGGATTATTAGGTGCCCAAAAAGGAATTTGTACAACAGAGTTAGTCAGAAAGAGTGATATTTGGTGCAGCGACATCAGCTCAGGTCACATTTGACAGAAATTAACGGTGTCAGATGGAATGTCCTCAAATTACGGTTGTCGTTTCTTTTTCCCCTAATACAGTCATGTTGAAACAGTTAGATATTATCTACTTCCACAGTATCTAGACTAACGTAGACGCCAGATGAAATGTAATGGCACACGCGCAGAAACCGGAATTTGTCTTTCGGCGAAACGGACGAGTCCATTTAAATCAGCGGGGGCGTCAGTTCGGCCGACTACTGGCAGCCAAAGTGTGCGCATCAGCGGTAGTAATGCTGGGTACACCACGTTCCGAGGTTGTGTGAAGGGTACTGGCTACCCACTACATTCACCAGTTTCCCCTTCAATTCCCCTCTCTGCGTGACCGTGTTCCATTACATTTCAACTGGAGTCTATCAATAAAAGTCGCTGTTAAATGACCAGTACGTTTACTTTATATGAGGGGGTTTTCGGGTTCTAACACTGGCCCAGGGAGAGGCTGCCCTAACTGCAGGTAGAAAGAATTCTGAACAGGCTACGGACTGTTCCGTTAACTTTCTCTCTAATTCTTCTTTGACCGTTATTCTGACCTTTGACTGATTAACTCGTGCAGCAGAAAATCTTTTTAATTACCTCAGCTATCAATCAGACCTTCGTAGTCTCCACGTGTCTCATTTGATATCTCATACCTACAGTAGACTGCGTTACTACAAGAGGAAAGTTACCCCTTTCAAGTTCAAATCGTAAACTGTGAGTTTTTCTAATCAATTTCAGGCGAGAGAAGTTCCGTAACGCAAATCCGAACTACCAATACATACTGCCTGGTGATTTTGTGAACTGATGTTCCTACAAAAACAACAAGACTGGGTTTTAAACACTTGCGCTTCTAGAACAGATTTACGATTATGTACCTCTTCACTCTAATAATTCAACGAAGCAAGTAGAGTTACATGTCACTAAAACTGGAACAATAAAACTTATTGCCATATCAATTGTTTGGCAAAATAGAATCAAGTGTTATTTTCTTCTCTGCTCTCTTCCCATATAACGTTAGATCATGACGTACCATCTGGTATAGTACAACGTTCGTGTTCAGAAGTAATTCAACAAGTGTACAGTAAACCTATTACTGCCGTCCTGTTTGTTTGTCCATAGACATTCAAAACGTTTATAACCTCTTCATATACAGCATGTACCGGGGTGCTGATAAGTCCTTAGCCCAGCCAGGAAGGAAACAAACTGCGCTTGTCAAAATTGTGAGGGGAAGATAAATGGATTGATTTGGCTAGGGTAGGGACAGGTGGTGGGCTCTTGTGAATGTGGTAATGAACCCAAGTTCCATTAAATGCGGGGAATATAATTTATATCTCTTCTGGTCGGGCTAAGGACTTATCAGCACCTCTGTACTTCATTAAAATTAAGGAAAAGTGTATTGCATCTGTTTCGATTCCACCGGAAATCTGGAAAGTTTCAAGGAGGGTCATTCTCCAAGGAAAGGCGTGGTGATATAGCTGAATATTTAAATGTTGTTTAAACGTGTCTGAGGATTTGATACGTATCACTCTGAAGCTGATCACATTTGACGAACTTCCGAAATTGTCTTTGTCAGTTAGAAGCAATAATATAATTTACAATGCAATTATCCGCCTACAGTCAAAGCCCATGATGTCGCTAAGTAAAACTCTTACAGCCAAAATATACAAACTTATACATACAAAACCCATTCAGAAATGAATAAAATGGCGTGGATATTGGCGTGATTTGGAAACACAAAAGAAATATCAAGGGGCAAATTGACTCCGTCCTAGGCTTTATTAAATCTTCTAAAGATATTCATGTTTCGTATTGCTGCTGTTACTTAGAACTGTCCTCTGATATTAAACTATCGCAGTAATCTTTATGTTCCTGTGACCGTGCATCGTGAGTAAAGCGCGAGGAAAGAAAACCAACAAGATGCAACAATATAGATGATTTATTGTCAATTGTGGATGTTGATTATTGACACTGTCTCAACATGTTTCGGGCATGTTTATGCCCATCTTCAGGAGAAAAGACCACGTATTACTGCATATGGAGTGTATTTGCTGGTAGTGTTGGATGTGGCATGTTGCGGTACTGTGGTGCTACGTTGAGGGTGTGATCACTGCGAAGGTTGCTGTTCGACTGCAAACTGCCACATCCAACACTACCAGCAAATACACTCCATATGCAGTAATACGTGGTCTTTTCTCCTGAAGATGGGCATAAAGATGCCCGAAACATGTTGAGACAGTGTCAATAATAAACATCCACAATTGACAATAAATCATCTATATTATTGCATCTTGTTGGTTTTCTTTCCTCACGTATCACAGTAATGTCAGTAAAAGGGACGAACACCTTCAGAAATGAACTAACAGTTACATATTACGGGCAAGCGAAAATGTGTTATTTGAGCTTAGATATGAATATTCTCACGAGATAAAACTATCTTTCTATCACATATTCGAAATACATGACTAATTCAATATCGAAGTAAAAAGGGGAATTAGGTCTGAATAACTGAAGAATAAGACCCAACTAGATGCTAATTATTATTTTATTGTATTTCTTTTAGGGTCAACATGTTTCGGTCACTACTATGCCCATCATCAGGAGCTTGCGACAATAATGTTGATTACCACATTGGTCGTTTCGTTCATGGTTTGGTGTATGTTGGAGGTTAGGTGCGGTAGGCTGGAGTAGTGTCCGGACTGCAGGCTAAAGCACGACTCGTGCTTTAGCCTGCAGCCCGGACACTACTGCAGCAAACCAAGAACAAAACGACCAATGTGGTAATCAACATTATAGTCGCGGGTTCCTGACGATGGGCATAGTAGCGCCCGAAACACGTTCAGCGTATAAGAAGTACAATAAAATAATAAGTAGCATCTAGTTGGTTCTTATTCTTCAGTTATCACAATGATGCACATTCCAAAAAACAATAAATGCGAATTAGATCTATTTCTAAAAGAGGATTCATTCTGTTAGTCTCCGAAGGTTTTTAAGTTAGGGCACAATTGGCTACACAGAGCTGTACGGTCTTGACACAAAACATGCAACACAAGGCGGGAAATTGTCTTCGGGAATGCGATGTCGGCTAGTATGATACAAATCCACCGACTTCAGGAAGACACTGCTGTCCAAATCTTCAGGATAGCAGACTGTTTTTACTGTACAGAAGGAGACAAACACTTTCGGAACTAGGATACATTGAACCCGGAATATGGGGCGTTTTAAAACGAAATATAGATTTTATAGGAGAAAGTCTATCTGTCTGTCTGTTGGCACGTGTCATATAAAAATTATTTTAAAATTTCTCTTAATTTACACATTTCGCAGCGTTTGTGGTAAATATTTTCTGCAAAAATTGAAGTTTCTTCGAAATATACAATGCAATACAATCCAAAATTATACTACACATGATCCATCCATCCATATATAGTGCTACAGCCCCTTCCGGGACTTGGCCTCCCTCATAATCGCCTCCATTCATCCCTATTTTCAGCTCTTCTCCTCCATCCTCTTATCGCCAGCAGTTCTAGACGTCACACGATAATCAAACATTTATGTATTTTTTTCACAGCAGACTCACCATGTAAAAGAAAATACGAGGCACATGCCAGATGGCCTTAAGGTAGTTCGATATTTATTGAAAGAATTATATGAAGCAAATTTTTGCAAAATAAGACGAAAATAATTATAAGTAAGCAGTGGTAATTTTTACTATAATTTTGTTTGCTTACGTATGTGCAACTTAAAATAAATCACTTTTTAGTAGTTAAACACTTTATTATCCAACTAATGCACAATATATACGAGACGATAGGTTCATTCTTGTAATTTTTAGCCAAGAACTGTACAAGGCTCCCTGATGATTGATCCTCTGTGATTCGTTGGAGGACTTTTAAATAATTTATAATTTTAATTGTATCTACATATTATACATTGCGCATTATTTGCATAATAAAGTGTTTAATTATCACTGATGCACAGTGTAAACATGAACACTTCAGTAGTTGTATTCACAGCTCCCTTAGAACTTATTTCGATATAGCTAAGTGGCAGAGAAACAACTACTGTACGGTCGCCATTTTCTTTCCGATTGTTAATAGCATGAAAAAAAATATTTTTATAAGTAAAATTTGAATAACAACTTCAATAAGACAGATCTTTAAAAAAGCAGCAAATTATGAGAATTTGGAAAATATTTTACGTTTATCCAATTTAGATTAAGGAATTCCTTCCTTTTCATCGAACAACAGAGATAATCCTCGAACATCTACTGGAACTGCTAAGTCAAGATTTCTTACAGAGAAAGAAGTTCCTCCCAAACACTTCACTTGTGCAGAATAAAGTAAAAGACAAAAAGAATGAAACAGATTAAGTTCGGCAAGAGAAAAAAATGAATAATATGGAAATAAGGAACTTAATACAAAATGTAATATAAAATGTTGCACTATGTATTACATTAAAGACAAAGGAGAGTGCGCTAGTGTACTACCTGCTCGCGGAAACCGACTGGAGCCTATAAAATTCCACGAAGAAACTGTATTAATTATTCCGTAGATAACACAAAGGCAAGGATATAAGGGTATTGTTTTCCGCAACAAATCAACCAAACTCTGTGTTGCAGAATAAGCTAACAAAGTACAACAATTTTCAATGAAATTATAAATGAATTCAACTGCAAAATACGTTGGATTCTTTGTTTAAGCACCATCATTACCATAAACATATAACTTCCAAAACTGAGACTAATTACACTTCAACGTTCAAGTCAGAAATGTTCCTTCCATATTTTTACGGTCTAGATATTTTCCTTTCTGTGTATAGGCTTATTAGTAACATGCTTTAACAAATCTTTCTTAGACTATTCTCCAGTTTTGCAAACAATCCAACTGTACACTCTAGTATTATGTAATGGTAGGTATGTGTTGTTCTTTACTGTCTGTTTGCTTCCAGATGTGGTCTGATTTCTTGTAATGCAAAACAACCTTAGCAACTTAATTACAGCTGATTCATTTCCATTCTCTTGTTATTAATATATGGTCAGGGTTCTGGATCTGTAGAGTAAAGAATGTACAAACACTGCTTTAAGCATTTTAAGTATTTCTCTCTGTTAATGCAGAAAAAAATCCGTTCTTACTAATTGACATAAATCAGTCCCATTACAGGCCCGAGGTTCCCAGAGGGTTCCAGGAAGTTAAGGTTCCCAGATTAGGTGAAAATGGCTCAGGATGGTCGTAAGGATGTCAGTCTTACGCACCGGCCGCCTTTAACACCAGGAAATGCTCCTGGTACTCATTTCTGTTAGAGGTTAAGTCAACCCCAGGGTCATAACGCGATCGGAAGGGTTATGTCAATGAGATATATCAATGAAACAAACTGGAATCGAACCAGCGACTTTCCGATTTGTAGCACAGCACACTCTTTCACATACACAACTGAATTTACTAAATTTCCTATTCAATTTAGATTAACGATTGTACTGTGTATGTATGTATGTATGTATGTATGTGTGTATGTATGTATTATGTATGTACTACGTGTGTATGTATGTACAGACGTACGTATGTACGTATGTATGTATGTACGTACGTACGTACGTATGTATGTATGTATGTACGTATGTATGTATGTACGTACGTATGTATGTACAGACGTATGTATGTACATATGTATGTATGTATATATGTATGTACGTACGTGTGTATGTATATACAGACGTATGTATGTATGTATATATGTATGTATGTAGATCTGTACGTAGGTGTGTATGTGTATGTATGTATGTATGTATGTATGTATGTATGTATGTATATACGTACGTATGTACATATGTATGTATGTATGTACATATGTATATGTGTATTATGTGCGTACGTATATATGTACATACATATGTATTTATATATGTATGTACATACATATGTATGTATGTGTGCATACGGATACCATACCACCCCAGCCAAACCACAACGTAACACCAACACACATCGAACCAGAGCAATACAACCCATGAAATAATTCAACAAATAAGTCGCAAGCTCCTGAGGATTATTATTAGCATCCGAAACATGTTGAGCATCAAATAATGAAATAATAAAGCAAGTGACATCAAGTTGGTCTCTCTTTATTCAACTACGAAGATAATGCACGGTCCAATAAACATAAGATCCTTTTCACAATTACCCCTTCCATTCATCGTTCTCCCAACTGGTCTCTCCACCGAAAGTTATGTTTATCGTCTCTTCCATGCATGCCCCATGTTATCTGTCTTAATCTTATCAACAAAGCACTAATAATATCTGCTATACGATACTCAACACAAGCTCTTCATTACAGAATTTTCTCCCGTTTCACATTACTTTCCCCATCATCACACTGTACCCAAACACACGCGTATTTTGCGAAATTTGCATTAGCCTTTTATAATGTAGTTTATACAGGATCCACCGAACGGGCTGTACATTATTAAATAACCGTAGCTCTATTTACAGTTACGTTAGTATAAACACATTTTTAAAATCCATTCTTCTGGTAGGGTCTTGGCATACGCTTGGCTATCTTACCGTAGGAATACTGACCACCCATGCAACAGTGGTGCAATACCAACATTTGAAAGCGGCTAGGTTGACATGCTTTTTAGACAAACGGCAGCCGATATGCCACCATGAATTGAAGTAAGATATGACGGCGTGTTAATGCCACACATATTAACAAAGTTATTAGCCGATTAGCCACATAAGACGCCCTGTAAATGAAATATAGTAAACTATCAACACAGAAGCGCTTTTATAGCTCCTATAAAATATTAGTGGTAGTACTCCTCAACCAATATTGTGCGCGTGATAAAATTGAGAAGAATAAGATGGGCTGTGCATGTGGCGCGTATGGGTGAAGAAAGGGGGGTGTATAGGGTCTTGGTGGGGAAACCGGAGGGAAAGAGACCACTGGGGAGGCCAAGGTGTAAATGGGTGGAAAATATTAGAATGCATCTCCTGGAGGTTGGATGTGGATATATGGACTGGATTGGGCTGGCCCGGGATAGAGACAGGTGGCGGACGCTTGTGAGTGCGGTAATGGACCTTCGGGATCCGTGAAATGCGGGGAATTTCCTGACTAGCTGCAAACCAGTTAGTTTCTCAAGAAGGGCTCTGCACCATGGAGTAAGAAAGTAAGTAAGTAATAGTGATGGATATCATAGAAGTACGGGTTCAAGAAGTCCCATATGGAACACCGTTCTTATATTCCTTCTAATATTAAAAAGTCATTACTGAAAAATTATAGCACGTAATTAGCAAATTGTATGTTACTTACACAACATGCATTTCTTTCTTGCAGCAGCAAAAATATTTAAATACGCTTCAAGGGTTTTATTTTATGACAGATGGTAACGTATTACATAAAAGTCGCTTGATTATTACCGATGTAATAAAACGGAGTTTGAAGATGTGTACATTCTCATTTTAGGTCGCTGGTTCGATCCCAGTTGGTGTCGGGTTTTTCATCGATACAAAATCCTTCCGATCGCCCTAGGGCCCTGGGGTCGACCCAGCCTCTAACAGAAATGAGTACCAAAGCATTTCCTGGGGGTAAAGTTGGCCGGTGCGTAAGGCTGACAACCTTACCACCATCCTATACCATTGTCGCGAAATCTGGGACTTTTAGAAGTTGGAAGGGCCGATTTGAATATTAAAAATAAGCAAGGAGAAAGCTTTGTAAATATATTATTAAATAGCTTAAAGACGTTAAAACAATTCGATACAATAAAACGTATTTTACATTTTGAACCATTGCAAAAACATTATGACAGATTAGGCAATGAAAGTAAATTACTTATTCAAAATAGCAACGAACTTATTGCTTTTGCAGAAAACAGTACGAAGTTATGCAGTAATAAGAAGTTATTTATATGAGAGTTATACGAGATTAATATAAATAAAAAGAATATAGATGGTGATACGTTGTTACATGAAGCTATATCTGATCCTTATAAATTAATAGAAATAGATACAATATTTAATTCTAGTGCTAATGTGAATTTAAGAAATAATCGTGGAAACACAGCATTGCATTTAGTAGTTTATTATCACAGAAAATCCTGAAACCCTCTGGGCCTGTCCACGCCTTTAATGGGACTGTTTCACCTTTACATTCTCATTATACTTAGCCAAAATCATTTGATAAAATTTTGTGGTCCAACCTTTTACCTTGACACCGTGCTTACTTTCAATATTCCGGTCATTATAATATTCCATATTACTCACAAAAATAAACAAAACGACTCCCTACCGCGCAACTCGACGGGGCACAACGCCTTCGAATACCAACGTCTCTAAACTTTTTCACCAATTTCCTGCGCAGCGCCACCGAATAGAAGAGGAATTGTGATATTCCCGATGGCCAGTTCATTTCACAATATCCGACTTTCAAGTGGCGTGGCCTCTTGGTATTAGAGAGGAGAAAGTTCACGAAACTAATATACATGCAAATACGAGAAACAGAGAAAACGTTCGTAAATTTACTGACACGTTGCTTTCACGCTAAATGCCCTCACAGCCATAACAGCGAGCCGAAATAAATAACATTAGTTAGTTTCTGCGATTTTGTATTATGGAAAAGTGGCATAAACCGTACAGATTTATTGTAAACCGTAATTTTACGTGGCGTGAATATCATAATATCTAACTTGGGTTCCCAGCTGGCTCATCGCTAGATTTACAGTACATTCTAGTGATCACAAAAGGATAAATTCGTTAAATGTGTTCAATAATTTTTACTTTAACGCAATTACTGTGGCAGTAATACATGAACTATTGACGAATTACAGATGATACATTTCATTGTCTCATTAACCCCTCATACTAGAATTTTTCTTCCCCTTGGTCCTGCTACCGAATGCGGTATATAACCTCATAATTACTGAGGTGTCTATATGACACAAAACGACGCAACACAGTCGGTAGAGCTCCTTTTCATTCATTCATTCATTTATTCTCACTCTGTAAATCCTTACAAGGTCAAGTTAGCCCCTAGGATATAGAGCTGGTCACAAGAGATATTTTAGCAATTGTATATACATGAGGTGTACCACAGTAATAATACTAAGATACAGATCAACTTAAGAGCTAGGTATTACTGCATTTGTCATAACATATTAAAATATAGTGA
>Ga0123357_10010026_pt1 | contig 12010 bp, 19 predicted proteins | sample TergutEmb28metaG_FD_89873 | JGI IMG/M metagenome (GOLD analysis project Ga0123357, IMG submission 89873) | Embiratermes neotenicus P4 segment gut microbial communities from Petit-Saut dam, French Guiana - Emb289 P4 | ecosystem: Host-associated > Arthropoda: Insects > Digestive system > Gut ...
AAGGAAAGACAAATGACGTATTGATTGCATTTATTGGTTATGTAAATGATCTCAATAAATTTCTAACTGTTCGAAGTAAGGTTCAAGAATCCCACCATCGCCTTCAGTGCACTTTACAACCTTCTTGGCAACAGTACGTGTAGGTCTCATGAGGTCGTCTTGGCGTCCTTGCTTTATGACGGCAGCACTATTCATAACGAGAGCGACCAATTCGTCTGTTGTGTTTACTTTTTCTTTGTAGACTATGCTTTTCATCCATCCCCACATAAAAAATTCTGAACTGTACGTGCCAACCATAAACAGCTGTATCTTCACAACCATTAAAAATTAGACACATGTTTTATGTGAACTTGTTTACTCAGAATAGTCCATACTTCCACCTCCTAAAATATTTACTATTCCTCCTGAATCATCCAAACACACGCCAGGAACAAGCCCTCGCAGACACCCAAGAAACTGAAGAAGAACCCTAGAAAACCACTTCCCTGTAATTACTATTTACCCACTACCTTACATACATATAAACAGAGGCACACGCCACAATGTTTTACCCATTTCTACATTTGACGCACTTGTTCTCTCTCCCACAGAAAAGCAAATGCGCCAAGTCTAAGCACACGCACACATAGAAAAACCCCGGTGGCAGACCAAACCCCGCTGAGAAAAAAAGTTGCGAGGAATAAGGAGGACAAGGTGAAAATGTCAGACCAACAACCCCCCCCCCCAACATACGAGCATAGAAGATACCACACCTGCAATCACAGTTTCCTCCTAACCCTAAACCTACCCAACCGGAAAGATCCACACACAGCTACCTACAAATTCATTGACCCAATAGACATCCCACCAAATTTAGCTTAACAAATGGACGTAAAATGAGATCTCAACATCACCATGCGGTTTAGGCATATTATATAAAACTCTTTTAGCAAGAAAGGCGTACGCTGCCGAATTCCGCCCCGCACTTTCCACTCGCCTCCACACGTACCGCTGCTGTCCTCGCTTCACCTACTCTCCGGTCCACCCAAATGCATTTCTGTTTCCGCTCTTCCACTTTCAGTTGTGCTATTTCGTGCTTCTGCTTGCGTGCGTGCCTCAATCAGTTGTGGACGTCGGATGCTGAGGGAAGACGGCGATCCGAACAGGCTTTTCTTAGCGTTCCTATTCTGCGACGAAAGCAACGCTATTCAGTACCGTAATGATATCGGCCTGCTTCGGAGCACGATGAAGTGTAATTCCTGCGGTCGAGATATGACGTGGTCCGCTGATCCCACTGATAACGACAAATTTCGTTGGCGATGTCACAAGAATGTTGCTGGAATAAGGTGTTATATGTTTACGTCCATTAGGCTTGGGTCCTGGTTCCAGCAGGCTAATCTAACCCTTCAAGAAATTATGTTGCTACCATACGACATCGTTCCCCGCGATAAACCCTTCACGATCCAAGAACAACACTCCCATGGTACGCACACCATCGCAGACTGTGGGATGTTCTGCAGGGAATCCATGCAGGTTTTTCTGTAGGGTAGCTCCGTCAAGATAGGTGGTCGTAACAAGACCGTCGAAATGGATGAGAGCAAATTCGGTAGGCGTAAAAATCATAGGGGACTCCCGGTCAAGGGTCAGTGGGTGTTCGGTGGTGTTGAACGTGAGTCCGGTAACACATTCCTCGTTCCAGTTCCGGACAGGACCTCAGACACACTGATGTCCATAATACGTGACTGGATTAAACCCGGCACTACGGTCATCAGCGATTCGTGGGCTGCTTACCGCAGTCTCGGTCAACAGGGTTACACTCATCGGACTGTCAACGACAGCATCCATTGCGTCGACCCTACCACTGGGGCCCACACCAACACCATCGAAAGCACGTGGCGTTCCGTAAAAGTCTTTCTGGGACAATACAAACGCGGGAAAGACTATGAATTTCACCTAGCACACTACTTGTTCGCTGCCAGGTGCCGGGCTCAATGCGTCCCTCCTTACCTACAACTGCTTCATCTAATTGCGAACACCGACTGGTCCATGTGCAGTCTTCCCCGCTAATACGAAAACCGCCGGTCACGCCTACAGATAAGTCTCCGTTCCATACTAATCATTCTTAGGTTAGGGTTTAAGTTAACGTTTTTATTACGCCAACAGGTAAGTCTGCGTTCCATACTAATCATCCATACGTTAGGGTTTAATTTCGTTTTTTTTTCTTACGCCCACAGGTAGGTCTGCGTTCCATATTAATCGTTCTTACGTTACGGTTTAAGTTACTTTTTTTCTCTTACGCCCACAGGTAGATCTGCATTCCATACTAATCATTCTTACGTTTGGGTTCAAGTTTGTTCTTTTTTTTATTACGCCAGCAGGTAGGTCTGCGTTCCCTACTAATCATCCTTACGTTTCGGTTTCAGTTCCCTTCTTCCACCTTCCGCCAACAGGTCTCTCTGCCTTCCATACTCATCGACCTTACGCTACAGTTCAAAGTACTTCCCATCCCTCCCTTTTTGCCAGCCTCCTTCTTTACCGCGCTCACATCTCTCCAGCTGGTTGCTTCACTCTCCCGCTTCGCAATCCCTTCTCTCCTTCCTACACTTTCCGTACTCCTCAACCAGTATCACGTATATACGGCTGTCGCGAACTACTTTCGCTCGCTGCCATCTTGTTACGGGGCTGAATCCTGCAGTCGATCCCAAGAAAGTTGTCTAAAAACCTGAAGATGGCTACTATAGTCCCAAACATGAAGCTTTTTTCCATGGCTAATAAACACCACCATTTACCCATGTATTTATTGTACTATTTTTCACTGAATTGACCTCACCATATAGTTTAAACACACAATGGAAATGGCACACCTCAGAATTAACATGTGAGGCTTAAGACATTGTAAAGAGTGGGTGAGGAAGTTGAAATTTTTCTAGCATTAATGGGGTGGTGGTGGAAGTTTGAATTTTCTACCAATATAAACCACCTAGAACTTACTGTTACTTCTAAAGCCTACCCGGCATTCTGGTTCCTTTGCTCAAGTAGCAGCGAGTCCAAATAAGTCTCCAATACCAAAAGATCACTTTAATCACATCACTTGTGACATGTTCTGGCTCACCCGGCTCCACCCCAAAACAACAAAAACAACATCTATCTCTCCACAGTTTAGACAACGTCTGTTATACAACCAATCAAATTTCCCAACACGCTTTCACCTTTGAGTTGTTATGCCTCAACGACTCAAACTTTTGGACAATAACAAACCTGACAGCAGCATTGTCTCAGAAGTCCCTAATTACATGTCAAATCGTGAAGGAAGCTTTATTTTTCTCCCACTTCTGGTTCGAACTCCCGTTCCCTTCAATCCATTGTCCTTCTGGCCTAAAGAGTCAGCAGTTGCCTCTGCATCTTGTGCAACCCCCACTGAAGATTGGTCACATTTGTGTGGTTCTTCCTCATAAATCTCCAAAGGGTAGACTCGCTGAATGGGCCTGAGCAGAACTCCCGAAGCTGTCAGCTTAACTAGCCGTACTTCCCCATCTCTTCCTGGGATGAGCTCTTCTACAACAGCCAAAGGCCATTCTAACCTTTGGCTATTTTCCACACCAGTGAGTACAACTTCTCTCGGTTGCAACTAGCGACCTTTCTTCTTGGCGGCCAAAACCAATTGACCTAAGTATTCTTTCCTAAACCTCTGACGTAAACTTTCTTACATTCTCTGTCGATACCTAACTCGTCGGTTGAGACTGCCTGAGTCTACAGCATCACAGTCAGCTAGTCCTGATCCGTGGAGGTCCAATAGAAACATATTGGGTGTAATGGGTGCCAGTTCTGCGACATCCTCGGACACATATGTTGGAGGTCTAGGATTAATAACGGACTCACAATCACATAATACACTTACCAATTCTTTGTATGTTAACGAAGCTTTTCCCAAGGTCTTATGAAGCAGCTGTTCGAGGAGCCTTCTCAATCGCTCCCACCAACCTCCCCACCAGGCAGCAGTCGGAGGGTTAAACTTCCAGCCGATTCACTCAATAGCACAGTGTTTGGAGATTTTTTCCCAATCCAAGTGACCAAAGACATTGTCTATGCCTACAAAATTAGTCCCATTCTCGCTGTAAACAATCGCTCTCCTCTCACGTCGAGCCACAAACCTTCGGAACGTCCGTATAAGTGAATCAGTAGACAACGATGAGGCTAATTCTAAATGAACAGCCCAGTATGCAGCACAGGTGTACAAACATAACCACACCTTGTGGCCATCTCTCAAGAAGAGTGTACCCGCCATGTCAACACCCGTAGTTTCGAATACAGCAGCATCCCTCACTCGCAAATCAGCCAAAGTTGGCTGACTCACGATGATGTGCTTTGCGTCAAGTCTTCTGCATATGACACACTTCGACTGAACATCCCCGATGCTCTTCCGACCTTTTAAAATACAGAACTTCTCTCGCAAGGGGCTCAAGAGCCCTTGTACCCCAACGTGGCATAACTTCACATGTGTGCTCAACACGAGTATCTCTACTATGGGATGACGGGAGGGCAATACTGCATGTATCCCAAAATCTCCCACGTCAGCTCTGTCTGTGATCCTGGTCTTCAAGCGGATAATTCCCTCAGCGTCCAGAAAGGGGTCCAGGCTCGCAATTGTCTCATCTTGAAGTCCACCGAAAGCTTCTTTTTGCACATACCGTATTATGCGCTTCTCTCCTAGGATGATTTCCCTGCACTGAAGCATCTTACCCTTACCATGCCCAGACCTTTGTTTACGACAACCATTAAGTCGTAGGATCCAGGCAAGGACCCGTACAACCTTGTAGTAATCATTTGAAAAGTCGTAATACCAATCGTCCCTATCGCCTTTACACAGAAGGGAAGAAACAATGTTTTTTCTCCGTTCTTGCATCACCACGTCTTCATCTGGCATCGGTTCACGGAAGGCCATTCCTCTGGTGGCAAACTCAACCACGGAAATCCCTCTATCCATTTATATTCTAATAGCTGTAGAACAGAGTACAGAGTACCCACAGGTAGGGAGATCAGCAGGATTCTTGACACCTGGTGCATGGCACCAAGTCTCACTCGGCATCAAACTTCGTATTTCCTGTATCCTATTCCATACGAAGACGCTCCAAGAGTCTTCTTTCTTTACCCAGGAGATCACAGCAGAAGATTCGCTCCACAAAAAGAGCGAGGTAGGGTCTTGATCAATCACTTTCATCACAGAAACTGCTAACCTGGCTCCTAACGTTGCAGCTAGCAGCTCCAGCCTTGGAATAGTCAATGCCTTGATTGGTGACCCTCGTGATTTGGCCTGTACCAACTGAACTTGAACAGACGAATTGTATTCTGTGCGAACAAAACTGCTGCGGCGTATGCTGCCTTACTGGCATCACAAAATGTATGTAAGGAGCAGTTCAACACACTGTCCTCTACTCCCCTCAGCCAACGAGGTATCCTGACTTCTTCCAGAACAGGATGGTCTCGTAACCATGGAAGGAATTCATTTCTCACCTCTTCGGGGACCTCCCGATCCCAGTCACCTTTCATTTCACAGTACTTCTGCAACAAAGCCTTAGGACTCAATGAGATGGGACATGTGAAACCAATAGGGTCAAACACTCGTTGTGCCATGAATAACATAATTCTGCGCGTAAAACCTTCCACTTTCACAGTCTTCAAACTGCTCACGGCTAGTGTGTCCGCCTTCCTATCCCATGTCCGGCCCAACACCACAGCATTGTTATGATCTTCCAGGCTGGAATCCGAATACTCGCATCCTCTTAAATCAAACTTGGCTTCCGAAAACACTAATGAGGCCTCCTGAATAAACAAGTGCAATTCTCTTTCGTTCTCTACGCTGGTGTCGCAGTTCTCGACATATAGACTCTTCCTTAATTTCTCAGTTGTATTTCTTCTATACACGGTGGTCTCTTCAGACACTTCACTCTACTTCTTTATATGAAAATCAATAACCGCACCTAACAAAAACGGACTACTAGTCACACCGAATGCCACCTGTGCGTGTCGAAAGATCTTCAGGTCTCCTTCCTTGTTAACCCATAAAAACCTGAGGAAATCCCGGTCTCCTTCGCACAGACTAATCTGCAAGAATGCGTTCCTGATGTCTACTATGATTCCAATCTGGTGGAGTCGAAAACGTAGTAGTATAGTCGGTATTATCTCTATCAAGTCCACGCCTTTCTCTAAACACTTATAAAGGGAATGCTGACCACTTTCTCTGGCCGAGGCATTAAACACGGGTCTCACCCTGGTTGTGCAAATGTCCTTCACAACGGGCCTATGGGGTAAATAGTGCCCCTCAACCCACTTCTGCACTGGTATCTCTTCAATGATGCCTACTTCCAACTAGTCCCTAAAAACTTCATCATATGCAGCTCTCAACTTGTTTTCCTCTAGCTTCCGGAGGATGTTCTCTAGTCTTATTTAGCTAAGTTGAAATTCCTGGTGACCGGTGGGTGTCCCTCGATCCACGGGAGCCTCAACTCATACCATCCTTCATCATTCACTTTGACAGAGTCGAGAAAATATGCTTGAACCGCAATGTCTACCTCTTCATTACTCTTTCTCCTACTGGGCCCTTGAATCCCAAGAACATCTAATTCCCACAACTTGCTCACTGTTTCACTATCGACTAACATGGACAGCACCGTCATGGAACTAGCCTTAATACAGCTCTGCATTTCCCCAGTTACAGTCCATCCTAGGTGGTTTCAATGGCTTCTAGCCCACATCACAAAATTTCTCGCCAGCCTGTTAAACGTTTGCCGTAGATATCGGCCCCTATTAAGACTTCTATTGGCCCTTCTTCATCCACTAAGACTTCGATTCCTCTATCTCTCAACTCGGATAGCCATGAACCTGGTTAGAAGACAGCGACACAAGAACATATCTCTTAATCATCGAGCGCTTCAAAATTACAGGCCTACTTATTATCGAGACTTTGCTGGTGGATCTTATAGCAGAGATGACGGCGTGGTCTCGTTTTCTCTCCCCCAAATAATTCGTGTATCAACTCCTCTTCGCCCGTAGACCTGTATCGCATGCATTGAGCAACGTCCTTTTTAATGTACGAAAGCTGGGATCCAGGATCCAGCAGGACCCTTATCTTTCTTTCTTGTGCACCTCTTATTTTTACCATAGTAGTTTACAACAAAACCTGACTAAAATTTACGAACTCTGGGATCCAGGATCCAGCAGCAACCTTACCTTTCTTTCTTGTGCCCCTCTTGTTTTTACCATAGTACTTTACAACAAAACCTGACTAAAATTTACATCAGACAACGAACCCTCTACCCCTTTCTCTACCTTTGCTCAAATGCCTTTTCACCCTTAGGGCACATCACTGGTACATGCTTTCCCTCAAATAATATACATTTCAAGACGGCTCTGCAACTTCTCTTGACGTGTCCAAATTTAAGACAAGCAAAGCAAAATTTTTTTCTTATGTGATATGTCCCGTTTCTCCTCAATAATCATTTTCTGTGCCTTAAAGCAAGCATCACTATAATGTGACCCTTCATAGAACAAACATGTCAGTTTACTGGGTCTGCAATTAACAAGGTCACCTGCGGTGGGAACAACGTTTTCGTTATTACTACTGGCTTTCATCGTTTGCGGTTTTGTACAGTACCTCTGATGTTGTTTCCAAAACTAAAACCCTGGATTGCCATAGTAATCCTCTCTTCACTATCTACATCATTCTTCAAGAAGCTCGTAAGATTGTCAAGTCTGGTCTGGCCACTCTGTTGAACTAAACTGGTATCAATATGCTTCTGCCATGCCCGCAATAACTCTTCTGATAGGCAGGACTCCACCAGTGGGAACAACATGGCTGCGTACTTGTCAGTAGCCACCCCCCGCGTTTCTAAAGCCCTCATTTGTGTATCAATTCCTTCATACTGAGAGGAAAGCACAACTCTAACTTCTTAAGAAGTCATAACCAGAGTCAACTTAAGCAACTCTCACACATACAATTCCATTAGCAATTCTTCACGCCCGAAGCGAGCATTCAAGCATTCTATTGCCTTACTGTAGTTCCTGCCTATTGCGGGAAAAATCTCCACCACATCCCATGCTCTGGTTTTGGGTGTGGTAGCTTGCAACAAGTATTGAAACTTGTCTGCATCATCCATCTCAGGATCTTCATCTATCTTTTTAAACTGACACCAGAATATCAACCAATCCTTGACATCACCACCAAACTTCTTAATTTCAAGAGTGGACAACTGGAATTTCGTATTTTTGACATTTTGAACGGAATTATTCTCTTCCCCCATTTTTATAGCAACACTTACACGTTTCTGCACCTAAATACTGATTCTTTTGTACTTACTTGCATACTCATCGGAACTTTGCTTTTCTTTGTCCAGCTTTTCTTCTACCGCCTCTTCTTGCAACAGTAGATTCATAACCTCTTCATCCATCTTCGCTAATTCATTTGCTTTTCCCTTAATAACTAAAGATCTGCCCATATTTTGGAGTCATCTCTGTTGTTCGGGTCCCAGTTCGAAACAGCTTCCTTCAAAGTATTGTAGAAACGCCCAAATGCCGCCCCCCACTGCTTTCCCTTTCTTCTTCAAAACATCCGTAGAGAAGAGTCTTGTCACGGTCGCCATATTTCACTTCTAAAGCCTATCCGGCGTTCTGGTTCCATTGCTTAAGTAGTAGCGAGTCCAAATAAGTCTCCAATACCAAAAATACCATTTTAATCATATCACATGTGACATGTTCTGGCTCACTCGTCTCCACACCAAAATAACTACAACAACCTCTAACTCTCCACAGCTTCCCCAAATCTGTTATACCAACCAATCAAGTTTCCCAACCCTTGCCATAGTCCGGTATGGATGGTATACACTTCGGTTACGGTAACTTAAGAATTCCAAGGTATTTAAGGAATGCAGGCGGGATGAGGTTGGTAAGCAGCTGGTGAAGCTATACAACTTATCAACTACAACCTGTGCAAGAAAATTTATCATATCACTCACAGGCAAAACAAAATATTACTGCCTTTCTTGAAATGCATTCAAATCAAAGTAAATTCAATATTTCTCAGACCATGTAATATGAATTACATATTCAAACCCTACCAAAATATGTCCTTCAAAACTTTTAATATAAAAAATATGCCGAAAAGCACAAAACGGCCTAAATACGCATTTAGTAGCATACAATAATAGAAAGACCATTGAAGAGTGATGTCAAAGTTGTTTCATGCATTTTGAGTAACTATTTTAAATTTTTACCACGGTACAACAGCCTCCAGTGCGGCAGAGCCTCCTCTCTATCGAGGATTCATGATAACACTCATACACGCCACTCTCGATAGGACTCTATGGACAAGTGATTATCACATTGCAGAGAACTCTACCTGACAACACTCAACAGTCACAACAGACATCAATGAAACCGGTGTGATTCTAAACCGCAATTGCAGCAAGCAAGCGGCCACAGACCCACGCCCTAGACCGCGCAGCCACTGGGACCAGCAATGTGTTCACTTAATGCACCAAATACATGCACTTACAGGATACAACATAACAGTCACTTCAATCCGACATGTTTTGGCAGGACAATTCCATCACCAGGAAGTACATTCCAAGCCTATAACCAATCACATTGAAATGAATCATATTTATGTACTGTTAGCACATTATGCTGCTAAAGCAGTGTGTATGAGGAAAAAATACGCGAATTTCCTGCCTTCTGTAACACAACACGTCACAGAGGGACACCGTCCGCAGTGGGTCGAGGACCAAGGTACATGGTTATGTACATACTGCCATTAGTCAAGAGGCTCGTCAAAAATAATGTTATATACAGGGTGTCCCAGGAGGAATGTGCCAGACTTCGGGAGAGTGTTCCTAAGGTCAAACTATACCGATATAACCCAAAACAGCTATATCCAAAGTTCAATGTTTACGGAGATATTGGCCAGAGAAATGTGTGGATTTCTTTGGTGTCTGTGTACTATACTCTGTCCGTGAAGTGATCCGCTTGACCTTCACCGCGACAATCCTGCAGTAGCCTGCAGCTCACAGCGACGACCTTGGTTTCGGAACAGATGTTCGGAGTGTATAGTGGTTGGAATTCAGTGGACAAATATGACTCGTGTGCGAGTGTTTTTGTAGTTCTATTTAATGGCTTTATGTCACTCACAATTAATTTGATGTTATGTACAGCTATTAACATTACAGAAACCACATATTCTTGCCAGTTTCAATATGTATTTGGAAATCAATAAGTGAGTAATAGCTGTCAAAGATTCAAACTTCTCTGGCCATTATCTCCGTAACCGTACAACTTTGGATATACGTGTTTTGGATTAAATCGGTGTAGTTTGACCTAAGGAACACTCTCCCGGAATCTGGCACATTCCTCCTCGTACGCCCTGTATACATCAAATATTGAAATGTGCCGTGCGGTCTAAGGCGTGTGTCTGCGGACGCTCGTTTGCTGAGATTGTTTTTTCGAACCACAGCGGGGGCTTGGTTGTCTGTATGTTGTGAGTGTTGCGTGTTGTAAGTTAGAGGTCTATGTGAGAGGTTGATCACTCGTCCAGAGGAGTTGTGTTTGATCTAGAAACCTCATGAATAATGAGACCCTGGCCCACAGAGGACTGTCGTCCCAAAAACAAACAAACAAATTTGTAATAGTATGCCATACATAATGTCTGCATAATATTAGAAAACCTATATATAGGTTCCACATAATATTAGAAGGAACATAAAATGTAAATTGAAAATAAATCCCATTGCAGAGCTGGAGATTTTGGCCCTGAGGATCCCAGATTTCGTGACAGTCGGCACATTAAGGTGGTAAGGTTGTGAGCCTTAAGCACGTTCCACATTTACCCCCCAGGAAATGTCCCTGGTATTCATTTATGTTAAAGCTTGAGTCGACCCCAGGACCACAGTGTGGCCAGAAGGATTATGTCAATGAAAAGTTCCAATGACGCCAACGGGAATATAACCCGCTACGTGCCGGCTTGTAGCACACTTAGAAGTACAATGTACTAGAAGTGAGAAGGTCATAGATACTGTGGGTACCGTATGTTGCTTGGAATAACGAGACAGAACTCCAACAGAAATATAATTTATTTCCGGTACTTTGTTGTACTGTGAGTAATTTTTGTAGTGATATCTCGTAGCCGGCTCTTCTTCACCCACCGGAGTAGAGAGCGAAACTAATTTCTCAGGCCTGTGTGATCTCCTTTTACATGGTTTTCGTGTTGTTGTGTCATCTGTGATTGGTCAGAATAAGCGGATCTGTGTTTGGTCAAAATAAGAAGATCTGTGATTGTTCAGGACCGCCGAAACGGGCTGTGAAAATGGCAGCGGGCCGCTAGTGGACTTGTGTGTTAAGCTGGGCCTCAAAGGAGCCAAGAATGACTTGTGTGGGAGACGAATTGTGAGTGTGTTCGTGTCCCAACATTACCCCACCCCCCCGCGGCAGAGAGAGGTGATCAAACGTTAAACCGAGCTGGAAAGCGGTCGTGGCGAACGGAAAGGGTGGTCAGCGCGGCTGGTGGGCTCGGTGGGCTTGACTGTGGTGCGGGTTGCGTTGACTGCTGCGGGGTTGCCGTGTGGTCACGGTGCAGTTGTCGGACTCCGCCATGAAGTAGGCTGGTTTCACCCTGTCATTTGACACCGTGATAGGTCGGCCGTTTATGCCAATTCGCAGCGTCTTCTTCGTGCAGGTCAGGACCTTGTGGGGGCCGCTGTAGGGCGGGTCCAGGGGGCGAGTACTACATCCTGCCGGAGGAAGACGTGGGTAGAATCTGCCAGATCCTTGTGGTTGAAAACTGCCGGGGACGCGTGGCGAACTGCTGGGACCGGCCGCAGTTGTTCGAAGTAGCATCGGAGATGGGTGTGACGAACGGAGTAACGATCCGGGATGGTGCGTGCGTTGAGGGACCTGTAGTCATTACAGGGTCGCCAGCCGTTATCTTTCTTGGGGACGAGGTGTAGCGCTGATGACCAGGGACCATCCTAGCGCCGAGCCGTGCCGT